>ENA-OUUV01000023-OUUV01000023.1-human-gut-metagenome-genome-assembly--contig:-NODE-23-length-120102-cov-10.453947_pt1 | contig 120102 bp, 102 predicted proteins | sample MGYA00237952_ERZ548838 | MGnify/ENA primary metagenome ERZ548838 (study PRJEB26490, sample SAMN05194705) | human gut metagenome | biome: terrestrial biome; feature: human-associated habitat... | reverse complement strand
TGGCTGCCGGATCTCCAAAACAGAACAGATCCGGATGGATGCTACGACACCATTGAAAGTCATGGAAACGTGTTATACCTATGACACTATGGAACGGCTGACAAAGGAAAGTCTTAATGGTGCAGTGACATCCTATGGCTATGATCTGGCAGGAATCCGGATATACGGAAGGTCATGAATCCGGATATATAGAAGGCCATGATTTTGGATATACACAGGGACGAGATTCCATTTTGGAAATCATGGACGAAATCAACAAGGGAAATGATACCATTGAAAACCTACATTATATTTCTTTGATGGCTTTTGTTACAGACACTGAATTAACAACTGTCTTGTCACATGTAAAGATATGTGCTATACTACGAGACAATAACGCGTATATAAGTTATACAGAAAGAATGTGGAGAGTATGAAGACAGATGTATTAATCGTTGGAAGCGGATGTTCCGGTCTGTATTGTGCTTTACAGCTTCCAGAAGATAAGAAAATTACAATCATTACAAAATCTGATGTGGAGAGCAGCGATTCCTATCTTGCGCAGGGTGGAATCTGTATGCTGAAAAATGATGCGGATTATGACAGCTATTTTGAAGATACGATGAAGGCTGGTCATTATGAGAATGACCGTGAGTCGGTGGATATCATGATTCGTTCCTCACAAGATGTAATTCATGATTTGCTTGGATATGGTGTGGATTTTGCAAGAGACGAGAATGGTGCTTTGGCTTTTACCAGAGAGGGAGCACACTCAGACAAGCGTATCCTGTTTCATGAAGATATTACAGGGGAAGCAATTACAAGTAAACTGTATGAAGCGGTAAAAAAATTGCCGAATGTCACAATTTTTGAACATACAACGATGGTGGATATCGTAGAAGAGGACAACATTTGTTATGGTGCGGTTATCCGAAGAGAAGATGGAACATTAGAAACCGTAGAGGCGAATGAGACCGTCTGGGCATGTGGAGGCATCGGTGGTCTTTATCGTCATTCCACGAATTTCCGCCATCTGACCGGAGATGCACTTGCGCTTGCGCTGCATCACAAGGTTCGGTTGAAAAATATCAATTATGTACAAATTCATCCTACAACTTTTTTCTTAAGGGATGAGCAGGAACGCAGTTTCCTGATTTCTGAATCTGTACGAGGAGAAGGAGCAAAGTTGTATGATAAGAATATGAATCGCTTTGTTAACGAACTTCTTCCGAGAGACCTGCTCACAGAAGCAATCTATGAACAGATGGAAAAGGATCACACGGAGCATGTGTGGGAAGATTTGCGGACGATTCCAGAGGAAGAACTTCGCACGCATTTCCCAAATATCGTTGAGCATTGCCGGCAAATGGGGTATGATGTGACTAAGGAATGTATTCCGGTGGTTCCGGCACAGCACTACTTTATGGGAGGTGTGTGGGTTGACCATATGAGCAAGACGTCCATGGACCGGCTGTATGCAGTTGGAGAGACGGCATGTAATGGTGTTCACGGAAGAAATCGTCTGGCAAGTAATTCCCTTCTCGAAAGCCTTGTATTTGCAAAGCGTGCTGCGAAGCAGATGAGCGGTGAACTTACGCAGAAGGCAAAGCAGAAACCGGAGCTTTTTGCGGCGGTTGATATGGCTGCATATGAAGATGACGAGAAGCTGGCAAAGATGTATCATAAAGAAGTCCGGGAAGCAATTGCGGAGGCGGACCGCAGGATGGAAGAGTCAAAGACCGCCTGAATATTGAGTGAAAGAAATAAAAGTGAGGAATGATATGTACGATCAGGTAACATTAAAATTAAACGTAGATCCACTTATTTTAAGTGCATTAAAAGAAGATATTACAAGCGAGGATGTATCCACAAACAGTGTGATGCCGCATCCACAGGCAGGAGAGGTTGATCTCATCTGTAAAGAGGATGGAATTATCTGCGGATTGCAGGTATTTGAGCGAGTATTTACATTGCTTGACGAGAAGACAGAGGTCGAGTTTTTTGTAAAAGATGGTGAAGAAGTAAAAAAAGGCCAGCTGATGGCAAAGGTACATGGTGATATCCGTACCCTTCTGTGCGGGGAGCGCACCGCACTCAATTACTTACAGCGTATGAGCGGTATTGCAACGTACACACACCAAGTAGCAGCTTTGCTGAAAGGCAGCAGGACAAAGCTTCTTGATACAAGAAAGACCACACCAAACAATCGTATTTTTGAAAAATATGCAGTACGTATCGGTGGAGGAAATAATCATCGATACAATTTGTCAGATGGTGTGCTTTTGAAGGACAACCATATCGGAGCAGCAGGTGGTGTAAAGGAAGCCATCCAGGCAGCAAAAGAGTATGCGCCATTTGTACGTAAAATTGAAGTGGAAGTAGAAACACTGGATATGGTAAAGGATGCTGTTGAGGCAGGCGCAGATATTATCATGCTGGATAATATGGATACCGATACCTTAAAAGAAGCCATTGTATATATTGATGGCAGAGCGGAGATTGAGGTGTCCGGCAATGTAACAAAAGAGAACATTACCAGATTGATCAATCTGGGTGTGGATTTTGTATCCAGTGGAGCATTGACCCACTCTGCACCGATTCTGGATATTTCATTGAAAAATCTGCATCCGGTACAGGCGTAGAGGTTACAGGATATGAATGGAGAAGCAAGAAGAGATGAAATTGTGCAGATGCTGACAGAGAGCAGCAGTCCGCTTGCCGGGGTGACACTGGCAAAACATTTTGATGTGAGCCGTCAGGTAATTGTGCAGGATATTGCGTTACTGAGGGCGAACGGTTTTGATATTTTCTCCACAAATCGAGGCTATCTGATGCAGGGGCAGACGGAGACAACCCGTGTATTTAAAGTGTATCATGCAGATGAAGATGTGGAAAAGGAACTTACCACCATTGTGGATTTAGGTGGAACCGTTGTGGATGTATTTGTATATCATAAGGTATATGGCGTGCTTCGGGCAGATATGAACATCAAATCCCGCATGGACATCCGACGCTACATGGAAGAAATTGCGACAGGAAAGTCGAGCCTTCTTAAGAATGTAACTTCCGGGTATCATTATCATACAATCCGGGCAGAGAACAAAGAAATACTGGATATCATTCAGGAGGAACTACAAAAAGCAGGATTTCTTGCAAAACTGCAGGATTATGAGCCGGTAGATTTCTGGAAGCAGGAGCAGGCATAAATTTGACACACATTATATAGAAATGATATACTTTTCTCGTTGTGAAAATGACATTCGCTTTAAAAACGGAAGGAATCGAGAAAAAAGGGGGATACATCATGAGTGATGAATTTTTTAATCAGGATGGAACCGGAAATGTGACGGATCAGACATCAGATACAGGTGCGTATAATGCACCGGAAGCACAGGCGTACAATGCACCGGAGCCACAGGCATACAGCGCACCGGAGCCGGATGTGCAGCCAGAGACAGAAAGCGTACAGCAGGATACTGTTAATCAGAAAGCTGCATCGCAGGAAGAAACTGTCAATCAGAATTATGGAAGTTCTGACATGTACAATAGCCAGCAGAGATATGGCGATGCCAATATGTACGGACAGGATATGTATAACAGTCAGCAGCGATATGGAAATCAGACATATAACAACACGAATACCTACAGTGGTCAGAACGGATACAATAATACCAACGGGTATAATAACCAGCAGTACTATAATGGAAATGCTTATCAGCAGCCGGTATACGGGCAGGCAACCCAGAAACAGAAAGGAGATTCCATCGGATTTGGTATTGCCTCTCTGATTCTTGGTATTGCATCCATCTTTCTGTTTGCATGTTGCGTAAACTATATTCTTGCGATTCTTGCAATTATCTTTGGTATTGTGCAGATTGTTACCAATAAGAGAAAAGGACTCGCAATCGGAGGTATTGTGACAGCCGGAATTTCTATTGTGATCGCAACGCTTATGTGGGTATTTGGATTTTCGCTTGCAGGACAATTAGAGGATCCGTCTTCACCATTGTACAAATATTACGAAGAGTACATGGATGAGTATACAAGCGAGTATGAAGATTATATGTAATATGAGATAAGGTTACTAGGAAGGATAACTTATGAGTGGATATTTGATTAAAGATACAACCAAAGAGGAACGCATTGCACTCATACGTTCCTGGCAGGAACCGGATGACTGTGTGGAAGGAAGCGGAATTGATCTGTTTGATATGTATGATGCATACATCAAAGGTGAGAAAGAAATTTCCCAGATCAACGCAGAATTTCAGGCCAGCTACATCAAAAGTGAGGAAAGCATGGAACGACCGGAAGAAGAATACAGTTCCACATCCAGAGAAATCATGAAACTGAAACAAATGCTGGATGATGGCATTCTCACGGAAGATGAGTTTGCTGCAGCAAAGAAAAGAGTATTAGGATTATAAGAAAAAGATGAAATAAAGAGATCCCGCTTTTGAAAAAAAGCGGGATTTTTAATGATTAAATGCCAATAGCTCAGGAACAACTGGTATTGTCCAGACGAACCGAATCCAAAATTGACATCAATTCATTTTCATAAGTATCCCACCAGCTTTCCGTGTCAATTGTCGAGGCAATCAGTGTATGATTCGTGTCACCGAAAATCACGAAACTCCAGATCGGGGATTTATCATAGTAACATACTTCTGCGCTTTTTCCGGAAAGGGTAACATATTTTGTTTCAAGCCCTGTTCCGCACAGACCAAAGGTAGAAGAATAGCCAATTTCCACATAGCCGCTTTTCGCATCGTCAGGACGAATCTGAATACCATAGTCGCATGTGGTTAGTTTCTCATCGTCTACATTTCGCATGATATAACTCCAGCCTTTTGGAAGAGACAGGCAGATGGTTCCACAAGGACCGGATTGAGTGATTTTCTCCAATGGATCATTTTGGCTTTCTGTGGAATCCAAAGTCTTTTCTATCGGGGGGGCTATCAGATCATTTTCTGTTTCCGGTGTATTGGATGCACCACAGGCGGTCAATAGAAGGCTGATGGTTAATAAAGCTGCAACATATAATTTTTTCATAAGCAAATCCTCCCTATATGATTTTTCTGTCATTTTTATAGTGTCATTTGCGGAGAATTTTGTTGCATGAAAAATCATCAGACTTGTATGTAAAATAAAATGTAAATGTTGGAAATTATTTTTGGGTGTTCTCAACGGATTCTGTAGAAGAAACTGTATCGTTATCATTTTTCCCGAACCAGAAGAAAAAGCAAATCCTACTTCTTTTCATGATCATCAGTGGTAGCAGCAGAAAAGTAAAGGCGGACCAGATCGTCTGAAGACAGAGAGCCGGAAGGAACATCTTTGATGGTTTTTAAAATATCCAAAGAGTAGCTGCCAAGTTCGGCATAACGTTTCTCGGCTTTATGCTGTTCCATTAAAAAGCGAAGCATGCCGACACAGTCACATTGGCAGGCTAACGTGAATAAAGTGTCACAGACATTTTCATCTTCATATTGAAAATGTTTGCGGAATTTCATAAGACACTGGTTTACAAAAACTTTGCTCTGTGAGGAATCCGATTGCTTTGCAAACATTTGTGGATTTAAGTGTGATTCTTCTTTAGCGACAGCCTGAAGAATCTCCATGTTTTGTAAAGCAACAAGTTGTTGGTAAGTATGTATTGCACGGTTGAAAGTTTCCACTGTGATTTTCGGTTTGTTAATTTTTTCCCATAGATAATAGCCTCCGATTCAAATCATTTATGAGTTATTTTCCTATGTAATTGTGTATTTTTCGCAGTACACAAAAAGTTCATACTCTTGTTTTCATCTGGTGCAGATATTATAATTATTTAATAAAAACTAAATATATGAGGAGATAGCGATGAAATTATTGATTAAGCAGAGAGTGTTTTCATGGACAGATACATATGATATATATGATGAAAATGAAAATCGAAAGTATTTTGTAAAAACCGAAATGTTTCGTATTGGACATCAGATTCATGTGTACGATGCAGCAGGTAATGAAATCGGAATGATCAAGCAGAGAGTGTTTACTCTTTTGCCTTGCTTTGACATAGAGATTGGTGGCAGGGAGATGGGAAGCATCCAGAAGGAATTCACTTTTTTCAAACCACGGTATGAAATCGATTATAATGGATGGCGATGTGAAGGCGATTTTATGAACTGGAATTATGATGTCTATGCGGCATGTACTGCGGTCGTCCATATCTCAAAAGAATTGTTCCACTGGGGAGACACTTATGTATTGGATATCATGAATCCGCAGGATGAAATTCCGGCTCTTATGCTTGTCGTTGCGATTGATGCAGCAAACTGTTCGCAGGGAAATTAAAGTAAAAGCGCCGAAAATCTGACTTGACATCTGTAGAAAACCTTACTATACTTAAGTACAAAGGCAAAAAACGAAGACGAAGACAGTAACTGTAATGTGAACGTCACAGAGAGCCGGAGAAGTTATCAAGGATAATTTCAGACAGGTGGAAGCCGGTACAAGTAATCTTACAGTGAACATCACTTCCGAGTTGCGGACCGAAATCGTAAAGATGAGAGTAGAGTCCGACGTATTTTCCACGTTACGGAAACGAAGTATGCAAATCTTTTGTATGTATGGCAGACAGAGATTTAAGTACATGGTAATCAGGTGGTATAACGTGTCCCCCGCGTCCTAATTACAAGGATGTCGGGGGTTTTTTAGATTTTAGTATTTCAGGAGGCAAATATGTATAACAAAGTTGATACCAACATGAACTTTGTCGAGCGCGAGAAAGAAACTGAAAAATTCTGGCGTGAGAATGACATTTTTAAGAAATCTATGGAGAACCGTAAGGAAGGAGAGACTTACACCTTCTATGACGGACCACCAACTGCAAACGGAAAGCCACATATCGGACACGTTCTGACACGTGTTATTAAGGATATGATTCCTAGATACCAGACGATGAAGGGCAAATATGTTCCTCGTAAGGCAGGCTGGGATACCCACGGTCTTCCGGTAGAACTTGAAGTTGAGAAAATGCTCGGACTTAACGGCAAGGAGCAGATCGAAGAGTATGGTATGGAGCCTTTCATCAAGAAATGTAAGGAGTCCGTATGGAAATACAAAGGAATGTGGGAAGATTTCTCAGGAACTGTTGGTTTCTGGGCTGATATGGATAACCCATATGTCACATACGATGACAATTTCATCGAGTCTGAGTGGTGGGCACTCAAGACAATCTGGGACAAGAAGCTTCTGTACAAGGGATTTAAGATCGTACCTTACTGCCCTCGTTGTGGAACTCCGCTTTCTTCTCAGGAAGTTGCACAGGGATACAAGACCGTCAAGGAGCGTTCTGCAATCGTTCGTTTCAAGGTTGTCGGAGAAGATGCTTACTTCCTCGCATGGACCACAACACCATGGACACTTCCAAGTAATGTGGCTCTTTGTGTGAACCCGGATGATACTTATATTAAGGTAAAAGCCGTAGACGGATACACATATTATCTGGCTGAGGCACTTGCCGATAAGGTACTTTCCCCGCTTGCAAAAGAGGAGGGGCAGAAAGCGTACGAAGTACTTGAGACATACAAAGGTAAAGATCTTGAGTATAAGGAATATGAGCCGCTTTATGATTGTGCAAAGACAGTTGCCGACAAGCAGCACAAGAAAGGCTTTTTCGTAACATGCGATACTTATGTTACTATGACAGACGGTACTGGTATCGTTCATATCGCACCTGCATTTGGTGAGGATGATGCCAATGTCGGACGCAATTATGATCTGCCATTCGTACAGTTTGTAAACGGAAAAGGTGAGTTGACTGAGGAAACTCCATTTGCCGGATTATTTGTAAAGAAAGCAGACCCGGAAGTTTTGAAAGATTTGGATGCAAGAGGACAGTTATTCGATGCTCCGAAGTTCGAACATGAGTATCCACACTGCTGGAGATGTGATACACCTCTGATCTACTATGCAAGGGAATCCTGGTTCATCAAGATGACCGAGGTTCGTGATGAACTGGTTGCTAATAATAAGACGGTAAACTGGATTCCAAAGTCCATCGGTGAAGGACGTTTCGGAAACTGGCTGGAGAATATTCAGGACTGGGGTATCTCCCGTAACCGTTACTGGGGAACACCTCTCAATATCTGGGAGTGTGAAGGCTGTGGATGCCAGGAGTCGATCGGAAGCCGCGCTGAGTTAGCAGAGCGTTCCGGCAACCCTGACGCAGCCAAGGTGGAACTTCACCGTCCATATATTGACCAGGTTACATTTAAGTGTAATAAATGTGGTGGCACAATGAAGCGTGTACCGGAAGTTATTGACTGCTGGTTCGATTCCGGAGCAATGCCATTTGCACAGCATCATTACCCGTTTGAGAACAAGGATCTGTTCGAGCAGCAGTTCCCGGCACAGTTTATTTCTGAGGCTGTTGACCAGACACGTGGATGGTTCTACTCTCTGATGGCGGAGTCAACCTTGTTATTCAACAAGGCGCCTTATCAGAACGTTATCGTTCTTGGACATGTACAGGATGAGAACGGACAGAAGATGAGTAAGTCCAAGGGAAATGCCGTAGATCCGTTTGATGCACTGGAGAAGTACGGTGCAGATGCTATCCGCTGGTATTTCTACATCAACAGTGCACCATGGCTTCCTAACCGTTTCCACGGTAAGGCTGTACAGGAAGGACAGCGCAAGTTCATGGGAACTCTGTGGAACACTTATGCATTCTTTGTACTGTATGCAAATATTGATAATTTTGATGCAACAAAATATACATTGGATTATGACAAATTAAGTGTTATGGATAAGTGGCTTTTGTCCAAGCTGAATTCTGCAGTAGCAGCAGTGGATGACAACCTTGGAAATTATCGTATTCCGGAAGCTGCCCGTGCACTCGAAGAGTTCGTTGATGATATGAGTAACTGGTATGTACGTCGTTCCCGTGAGCGTTTCTGGGCAAAGGGAATGGAGCAGGACAAGATCAATGCTTACATGACATTATATACTGCGCTGGTTACCATCTGTAAGGCCGCAGCACCAATGATTCCATTTATGACTGAGGATATTTACCGTAATCTGGTATGCTCGATTGATCCTTCCGCACCGGAAAGTATTCATTTATGTGACTTCCCGAAGGTCGATGAGAAGATGATCGATAAGGATCTTGAGAAGGCAATGGATGAGGTACTCAAAATTGTTGTTATGGGTCGTGCATGCCGTAACAGTGCAAACATCAAGAACCGTCAGCCAATTGGCCAGATGTATGTGAAGGCACCGGAAGTACTCAGTGATTTTTATGTCAATATTATTGCGGATGAGTTGAATGTAAAGAAGGTTACATTTACCGATGATGTCAGCAACTACACCGATTATCAGTTCAAACCGCAGCTTCGTACCGTAGGACCAAAGTACGGCAAGTATCTGAAACAGATTCAGGCTGCACTTGCAGATCTGGATGGCAATAAGGCGATGGCAGAACTGAAAGCAAACGGTTGTCTGAAACTTGACAGTGTGAGTGATGAGGTTGTATTATTAGAAGAGGATTTGCTCATTACCATGACACAGGCAGAAGGATTTGTAACGGAAGGCGATAATTACGTTACCGTTGTTATGGATACGAAATTAACTCCGGAACTGATTGAGGAAGGATTTGTCCGCGAATTGATCAGTAAGATTCAGACGATGAGAAAAGAGGCTGGATTCGAAGTTATGGATCATATTGCAGTATCATATACCGCAGATGAGAAGGTAACTGGTATTTTCGAGAAGTATGGAGATGAGATTCGTTCCGAGGTACTTGCCGATAAGATTACAGCAGGAACATTAACCGGATACGAGAAAGAATGGAGTATCAATGGCGAGAAAGTAACACTTGCTGTAGAAAAACAATAGAATATATGGGGGCAAAGCAAATCGCTTCGCTCCCTTTTTCTTTTTGTAATGAGAAATTTTTTTAAAGTTTATGTAGAAACAATGTAAAAGTATCATAGAGGAGGAAAACATGAGAGATAAAGTGTTCAGTAAAAAGGAATTTATCAAAGCAATTACAGAAAACGTAAAGACCATGTATCGTAAGACTTTGAAAGAAGCAAGCCAGCAGGAAATTTTTCAGGCGGTTTCGCTTGCAGTAAAAGATATTATCATGGACGAGTGGATGGCAACCCAGCAGGTTATCGAGCATGATGATCCAAAGACCGTGTACTATATGTCCATGGAGTTTTTGATGGGCCGTGCTTTGGGAAATAACCTGATCAATCTTTGTGCATACAAAGAAGTGAAGGAAGCATTAGAAGAAATCGGTCTTGATATCAGTGTCATCGAGGATCAGGAACCGGATCCGGCACTTGGTAATGGTGGTTTAGGACGTCTGGCAGCCTGCTTTATGGATTCCCTTGCAACACTTGGCTATGCCGCTTATGGATGCGGTATCCGCTATCGTTATGGTATGTTCAAGCAGCAGATTATTGATGGATTCCAGGTAGAGGTACCGGATAACTGGTTAAAAGATGGATATCCATTTGAATTGCGCAGACCGGAGTACTGTTACGAAATCAAGTTTGGAGGACGCGTAGAGCAGCTTCCATCTGAAGATGGTCAGCTTTCTTTTCAGCAGGTAGATTACCAGTCTGTACTGGCAGTACCATATGATATGCCAATCGTAGGATATGGCAATCATGTAGTAGATTCCCTGATGATTTGGGATGCACAGCCGAAGGAAGAGTTCAGCCTGGATTCTTTTGACCGCGGTGATTATGATCAGGCGGTGGAGCAGGAGAACCTTGCCCGTAACCTTGTTGAAGTATTATATCCAAACGATAACCATGTAAAAGGAAAGGAACTTCGTTTAAAGCAGCAGTACTTCTTCGTATCTGCAAGTATCCAGCGTGCGCTTGCAAGATTCAAAAAGCATCATAGTGATCTGCATGATCTGCCAAAGAAAGTGACATTCCAGATGAATGATACACATCCAACGGTTGCAGTCGCAGAGTTGATGCGTATTCTTGTGGATGAAGAGAAACTTTCCTGGGATGATGCGTGGGATATTACCACACATTGTGTTGCATACACAAACCATACGATTATGGCGGAGGCTCTTGAAAAGTGGCCAATTGACATTTTCCAGAGATTACTTCCTCGTGTATATCAGATCGTAGAAGAAATCAACCGTCGTTTTGTACTTGAAATCCAGAACCGCTATCCGGGAAATGAGGAGAAAATCCGCAAGATGGCAATCCTCTATGATGGACAGGTAAAGATGGCAAATATGGCAATCGTTGCAGGTTACTCTGTTAATGGTGTAGCAAGACTTCATACAGAAATTCTTGAAAAACAGGAACTTCGTGATTTCTATGAAATGTTCCCGGAGAAATTCAACAATAAGACAAACGGTATTACACAGAGACGTTTCCTTGCACATGCGAACCCATTGCTTTCCGACTGGGTAACCAAGCATGTTGGAAAAGAGTGGATTACTAATCTGTCAAAGGTTTCCGGACTGATTCCTCTGGCAAAGGATCCAAAGGCACAGGAAGAGTTTATGGAAATCAAGTATCAGAACAAAGTGCGTCTTGCAAAATATATCAAAGAGCACAATGGTATCGATGTAGATCCAAATTCTATTTTCGATGTACAGGTAAAGCGTCTGCATGAGTACAAGAGACAGTTGATGAATATTTTACATGTTATGTATCTGTACAATCAGTTAAAGGCAAATCCAAATATGGATTTCTATCCAAGAACATTCATTTTTGGTGCAAAGGCAGCAGCCGGATATCGTACAGCGAAAAAGACGATCAAGCTGATCAACTCCGTTGCAGATGTGATCAACAACGATCCATCCATCAATGGTAAGATTAAAGTTGTATTTATCGAAGATTACCGAGTATCCATCGCTGAGTGGATCTTTGCCGCAGCAGATGTCAGCGAGCAGATTTCAACTGCAAGTAAAGAAGCATCCGGAACCGGTAATATGAAGTTCATGTTAAATGGCGCAATTACAATCGGAACCATGGATGGAGCCAACGTTGAGATGTACGAGGAAGTTGGTGCAGACAATATCTTTATCTTTGGTATGAGCGCAGATGAGGTCATTGCACATGAAAACAACAGAGATTACAATCCGGTAGATATTTACAATAATGATCCGGAAATCCGCCAGGTACTCAACCAGCTTGTAGATGGAACCTACTCACAGAATGATCGTGAGTTGTTCCGTGAACTTTACAATGCATTGTTAAATCCACAGCAGGGACAGGTGGCAGATCGTTACTTTATTCTTGCTGACTTCCGTGCATACGCAAATGCACAGAAGAAGATTTCTGCATATTACCAGAACAAGAGCGCATGGGCAAAATCAGCAATCTTAAATGTTGCACATGTAGGAAAATTCTCATCTGACAGAACCATTCAGGAATATGTAGATGATATTTGGAAACTGGATAAGATCACTGTAAATATGTCAGGATTCTAAAATGGAAAATAATGTGATGAACAATCAGTCAGTAGCCGGAGAACGTGGAATCTCCGGCTACTGGCTTAAAATGATAGCTGTAATTACAATGCTCATTGATCATTCAGCTGCCACGATTCTGGAACGTATTCTGGCACAGATGCCGTCCTGGGCACCGGTTACAGTGGATAACTGGGAACAGTGGTACCGGCTGGATCTGTTGTTGCGCGGAATCGGTCGCATGGCATTTCCAATCTATTGTTTTTTGCTTGTTGAGGGATTTCATTACACACACAGCCGCAGAAAGTATGCCTTCCGCCTGTTTGTGTTTGCTTTGATTTCAGAAGTGCCGTTTGATATGGCACTCAATCAGAGCGTGCTGGAATTGTCTTATAACAATGTGTTTTTTACACTGTTTCTCGGACTTTTGGTAATTATGGCGGCAGACTGGGTGATGGAGCATTTTTCCTCAGACAAAATGACAAGTGAAATCGGACGGATTATTTTGCTTGTAGTGATTGGAATCGTGGGATGTGCACTTGCCTCCTATGTGTTTTCCAGTGATTACGGAGCAAGTGGTGTGATCGCGATTTATATCATGTATTTATTACGCAAAAACCGGGAACTGGGATTTGCATTTGCAGTGATTTCGCTTGGTATGCTGTCCGGTTCGTTGGAACTTCTTGCATTACTCATGCTGATTCCTCTGCATTTATATAATGGAACAAGAGGAAAACAGCACAAGTATTTCTTCTATGCTTTCTATCCGCTGCATCTGCTTTTACTGGCACTGATCGCATGGGGATTGGGCTTAGGTATTTAGTTTGGAAAGCTTGCCTTTTTGGGGCGTTAAACGTATAATGGAGACAGCGTTTTTAAGAGAGAAAGGAAGCAGTTTCATGGCATTTGCACATCTTCATACCCATACGGAATATTCCCTTTTAGATGGTTCCAACAAAATAAAAGAATATGTAGCCCGGGTGAAAGAACTGGGGATGAACAGTGCGGCAATCACGGACCACGGTGTGATGTACGGCGTGGTGGAATTCTATAAGACGGCCAAGGCCGCAGGCATTAATCCAATCATCGGATGTGAGGTCTATGTGGCTCCAAATTCCCGTTTTGACCGGGAGACCAGCCATGGAGAGGACCGATATTACCATTTGATTCTCCTTGCGGAAAACAACAAGGGGTATGCGAACCTTATGAAGATCGTTTCCATCGGTTTTACAGAGGGATATTATTACCGCCCAAGGGTAGATTTTGAGACCCTCGAAAAGTATCATGAGGGGCTGATCTGTTTGTCTGCCTGTCTTGCCGGAGAAATTCCGCGTTATATTGTCCGCGGTTTTTATGAAGAGGCAAAGGAGATCGCGCAAAAGTATGTGAACTGTTTTGGAAAGGATAATTTTTTCCTTGAGTTGCAGGATCACGGAATCTCAGACCAGAAGCTTGTCAATCAGCAGCTGCTTCGGATGAGCCAGGAACTTGGAATTGGTCTTGTGTGTACAAACGATGTGCATTACACATACGAAGAGGATGTGGAGGCACACGATGTCCTGCTTTGTATCCAGACCGGAAAGAAAATTACGGATGAGGACCGTATGCGCTACGAGGGCGGTCAGTTCTTTGTAAAAAGCGAGGAACAGATGCGGGCACTTTTCCCATATGCACAGGAGGCAGTAGACAATACCCAGAAGATTGCAGACCGTTGTCACGTTACTTTAGAGTTTGGCAATTATAAGATTCCAAAATATGAAGTGCCGGAAGGCTATGCATCAGCCAGTGAGTTTTTGCGGGCGTTGTGTGACAAGGGCTTTGCAGAAAAATATACGAACAATGCAGCTTATACCAAAGAACAGTGCGACGCCATCTATAAGGATATGGAATATGAGCTTGGTATCATAGAGACCATGGGATTTGTGGAATATATTCTTATTGTGTGGGATTATATCAACTGGGCGAAGACGCATGACTGCTGGGTAGGACCGGGACGAGGTTCCGGTGCCGGAAGCCGTGTATGTTACTGTACAGGAATCACGAATATCGATCCGGTACGTTACAATCTGCTGTTTGAGCGTTTCCTGAATCCGGAGCGTGTATCCATGCCCGATATCGATGTGGACTTTGAGTATGCGGAGCGTTCCCGCGTGATCGAATATGTGGCAGAAAAATATGGTCAGGATTCTGTGACGCAGATTGTGACATTCGGTACGATGGCAGCAAGAGGTGTCATCAAAGCGGTCGGAAAAGCACTTGATTTTCCATACGCAGAGATGGACCGTCTGGCAAAGATGGTGCCGATGGAGCTGAATATGACGATTGACCGGGCACTTCAGGTAAATCCGGAATTCCGCAGTATCTACGAGGGAGATGCGCGGATGCATGAACTCATTGATATGGCAAAGCGTCTGGAAGGACTGCCGAACCATACTTCGGTGCATGCGGCGGGCGTCGTGATCTATCCGGGCGTTGCAAGTGATTATGTGCCGCTTGGCAGAGCGAGTGATGGCAGCCCGACGGCAGAGTACAATATGGTACAGTTAGAGGAACTGGGCCTTTTGAAGATGGACTTTCTGGGGCTTCGGACCCTGACGGTACTCAAAGATGCGGTAAAAAATGTAAAGGCGACCAAAGGAATTGATATCGATATCGATCACATTGACCTGAATGACAAAGAAGTACTTGATTTCATCGGTTCTGGAAAGACTCAGGGTGTATTCCAGCTGGAGTCTGCGGGAATGCAGAACTTCATGAAGGAATTAAAACCACAGAATTTCGAGGACATTGTAGCCGGAATTTCTTTATACCGGCCGGGTCCGATGGATTTTATTCCAAACTATATCAAGGGAAAAAACAATAGGGACACGATTTCCTATGTGACACCGGAGCTGGAGTCGATTCTCGAGCCGACCTACGGATGTATCGTCTATCAGGAGCAGGTTATGCAGATCGTGCAGAAACTTGCCGGTTATACGATGGGACAAGCGGATAATATCCGTCGTGCCATGAGTAAGAAAAAGCAGTATGTCATTGATGCCGAACGGCAGAGCTTTGTGTATGGAGATGAAACGCGTGGTATTAAGGGCTGCGTGGCAAATGGCATTGATGAAAAGGCTGCAAATAGTATATATGATTCCATGGTAGACTTCGCCAAGTATGCGTTCAATAAGTCCCATGCGGCAGCTTATGCGGTCATTTCGGTACAGACCGCATGGTTAAAATATTATTATCCGGTAGAATTTATGGCAGCGCTTATGACATCTGTCATTGATAACTCGGCAAAAGCGGCAGAGTATCTGTTCCACTGCAAGGATATGGGAATCCAGGTATTGCCGCCGGATATCAATGTCGGACGTGGTGAGTTTACCGCAGAAGGAGAAAATGTCCGCTATGGACTCTATGCGATCAAAGCTTTGGGACGTCCGGTCATTGACAAAATTATCGAAGAACGCGAGCTGGGAGGACCATACCGCACATTGCAGGATTTCATTGAGCGTACCGCGGAGCGGGATGTCAACAAGCGTGCCATTGAAAATCTGATCAAGGCGGGGGCGTGTGACAGTCTCGACGGAACGAGAAAGCAGATGACCATGGTCTATGCATCAATCGTGGATCAGGTGGTACATCAGAAGAAAAATACGATGTCCGGGCAGATGAGCCTGTTTGATCTGGTATCGGAGGAAGATAAAAAAGATTACGAAGTGCAGTATCCGAATGTGGGTGAGTTTGATAAAGAGATGCTTCTGGGATTCGAAAAAGAAGTGCTCGGCATTTATCTCAGCGGACATCCGCTCGAAGAGTACATGGACAAGATGAAAAAAAGTGTCACTGCAAATGCACTCGATTTCATCCGTGAGGAAGAGACCGGTGCTGTCAAAGTGCAGGACAATGCACATGTGATCGTTGGTGGAATCATCACGGCAAAGACCGTGAAATTTACCAGAAATAATAAGGCGATGGCATTCATTACGGTGGAGGATCTGACCGGGAATGTGGAAGTTATCATATTTCCAAAAGATTATGAGAGATACAGCCGCTTTTTGAATGAAGATGCGAAGGTGTTTGTTGTCGGGCATGCCACGGTAGAGGATGAGCAGAATGGTAAAATTATCTGCGAGCGCATCATTCCGTTTGACGATACACAAAGAGAAATCTGGCTCCAGTTCCCGACAAAAGAGGAGTATCTGTCGCAGGAGCAGGAACTGATGGCAAAACTTCACGATTCCGATGGAAACGATGAGGTTGTCATTTATGTAGCAAATCCGAAAGCAGTAAAAAGGCTGGGAAGAAACCTTACCGTTTGCGCAAATTCGGAGCTTTTGACCACTTTGACGAATTTTCTTGGCGAAAAAAATGTAAAAGTTATTGAAAAAAGCATTGAAAACCGCGCCTAATAAGTATAAAATAAAACAGATTAAGGGAATTGATTATTATTTAATATATGGAGGATGTAACGATGGCAAAAGAGATAAACACAATTGGTGTTCTTACCAGTGGTGGAGATGCACCAGGAATGAATGCAGCAATTCGTGCTGTAGTAAGACAGGCTCTTTCCAAAGGAAAAAAAGTAAAAGGAATTAAGAGAGGCTATGCAGGACTTCTGAACGAAGAGATTATCGACATGGATTCTAAGAGTGTATCCGATACAATCTCCCGTGGTGGTACCATTTTACAGACAGCCCGCTGCATGGAGTTCGTTACTCCGGAAGGTCAGCAGAAGGGTGCTGATATTTGTAAGAAGCATGGCATCGACGCAATCGTTGTTATCGGTGGAGACGGTTCTTTCCAGGGAGCACAGAAGTTAGCTGCACTTGGAATCAATACAATCGGTCTTCCGGGAACAATCGATCTGGATATTGCATGTACCGATTATACAATTGGATTTGATACCGCTGTCAATACTGCTATGGAAGCAATTGACAAGGTTCGTGATACATCTACTTCCCATGAGAGATGTTCCATTATTGAGGTTATGGGACGTGGCGCAGGACATATCGCATTATGGTGTGGTCTTGCAAATGGAGCAGAGGAAGTATTACTTCCTGAGAAATATGATTATGATGAGCAGCGACTGATCGACCAGGTTGTCAATGCACGTAAGAATGGAAAGCAGCATTACATTATCATCAATGCTGAGGGAATCGGACATTCACAGAGCATGGCAAAGAGAATTGAGGAAGCTACAGGTATCGAGACCCGTGCTACCATTCTTGGACATATGCAGCGTGGTGGAAGCCCAACATGTAAGGATCGTGTATATGCAACAACTATGGGTGCTATGGCAGTTGATCTTCTTTGCGAGGGCAAGAGCAACCGTGTAATTGCACACAAGGGTGGCGCATTTGTTGATTTCGATATCGACGAAGCACTTGCAATGAAAAAAGGTGTTGACGAGTATATGTATCAGATTTCTAAATCTCTGGTTTAATCATTTGTCGATGCGGGGCAGTCGGGTTTCCGACTGTCCCTTTTTTATGCCTTATGACTTATGCAGATGCCACGATGATGAAATCGTCGTATTTTTATGGCACCTGCACCTAAAAAGGAGGGAGAAAACCACGTATGATCACAAGTACATCCAATCAGCAGATGAAAAACCTCACTGCTTTGATAAAAAAAGCGAGGGAGCGCAAAAAGCAGAATGCTTTTGTTGTGGAAGGCATCAAGATGTTCTTAGAAGCTCCGAAAGAGTGGTTGATAAGTGTCTATGTTTCCGAAAGTTTTTTACAGGAGGAAGAACATAAAAAACTTTTGCAGGAGTATACGTATGAAGTCGTTGCAGATGCTGTTTTTCGGAGTGTATCCGATACGCAGACACCACAGGGGATTCTTGCGGTAGTTAAGATTCCGACGTATGAACTTTCCGACATGCTTTGTGGGGAAAAGACACATTTACTGATTTTGGAGAGTGTTCAGGATCCGGGCAATCTTGGAACGATGGTGCGGACTGGAGAAGGTGCCGGTATCAGTGGAATTATTATGAATCGCACCACGGTGGATCTGTTTAATCCAAAGACAATTCGTTCTACGATGGGAAGTATTTACCGTATGCCTTATTATATTACGGATAACCTTGAAGAGACGCTTGCTATGTTGCAGGGAAAGGGCGTGCAGCTGTACGCCGCGCATCTGAAAGGAACGGCTATGTATGATGCTTTTGATTATACGAAAGCGTGTGGTTTCCTGATCGGCAACGAAGGAAATGGTCTGAGCAAAGAAATTGCAGATTGCGCAGATACTTATATTCGCATTCCGATGGAGGGAAAAGTGGAATCTTTAAATGCGGCCATTTCTGCAACGCTTTTGATGTATGAGTGCAATCGCCAGAGGAGGAAGAAGTAATGAAAATCTGGTTCAAATTGTGGACAGACACGAGACTTGTGAAGTCCGAAACCATTGAGATAGAAGATGACGATACACGCACCCACAAAATTTTCCAGGCTTTGGAGGAAGCATGCCTTCGGTTCGACCTTGGAAAACCAATCTGGTTAGATGCCAATGTCAAGGAATTTCAGAGGCGGTCGAAGACCCGTTTCGGGAAAGACAATTTTGTGGAAGAAATTGATTTTGACTATATGGAAATGCAGGTGTTGGAAGAAGATTAGAGGGCCTGTACAGAAACTTAAGATTTTCTAAAATATGGTGGCCATTGCTTATTTTATACGGAAAATATGGTATAATAGATAAGAATGGAGGGTACATATGGATACAACACAGATTATGAATGAAGACATCGACAGTTGGGAGACTGCCATGTTTTTGTACAATTCCGCCTTGAAGGAAGTTGGCACGAAGCTGGATATTCTCAACGATGAGTTTGTACACATACATAAGTATAATCCGATAGAATACATTAAGAAGCGTATTAAGACACCAGAGAGTATCGTTAAGAAACTCAAACGTGACAATTATGAAGTCACAATTGAAAATATGGTTAAGTACATTAAAGATATCGCGGGAATCCGCATCGTATGTTCATTTACCTCGGATATCTATCGTCTAGCTGAGATGATCGGAAAGCAGAACGACCTGACCGTCGTATCCATTAAGGATTACATCAAGCACCCGAAGGCCAGCGGATATAAAAGTTTTCACATGCAGGTATCGCTGCCGATCTTTTTATCGGATCGTGTAGTAGATACGATGGTGGAAATTCAGATCCGGACCATTGCTATGGATTTCTGGGCAAGCCTTGAACATAAAATTTATTACAAATTCGAGGGAAATGCGCCGGATTATATCAGTCGTGATTTGAGGGAATGTGCAGAAATCGTATCGAATCTGGATGCAAAGATGCTTCAGCTGAATACGGCAATTCTTGAGGAAAAGGCAAAGATGGAGGAAGAAAAGAAACTTCAGAGTGAGGCTTCAGAAGAAAGTAAATAAGGATATGAAAAGACTGTAGGAACAATTTTGTTTTTACAGTCTTTTTACTATACAGAAAAATCCTTTTATTGCAAATAAGATACAGAAATGCTACTATAATCCTATGGGATTCATATGGAAAGTGGAATCCGAAGACGAAAGGAGAAAATAAAATGAGCGAATATAGAATGGGGACGAAATGTGTACAGGCAGGGTATACACCGGGAAATGGGGAACCGAGACAGATTCCGATTGTACAGTCTACAACTTTTAAATACAGCACAAGCGAAGATATGGGAAAATTGTTTGATTTAGAGGCAGAAGGATATTTTTACAGCCGTCTGCAGAATCCTACAAACGACCTTGTGGCAGCAAAGATTGCAGAGATGGAAGGTGGTACCGCAGCTATGCTTACCTCATCCGGACAGGCTGCAAATTTCTTTGCCATGTTTAACATTTGTGAATGTGGAGATCATATCGTAGCATCTTCCTCTATTTATGGAGGCACTTTTAACCTGATCGCTGTAACGATGGCAAAAATGGGAATTACAGCAACGTTCGTATCACCGGATGCAACGGAAGAAGAGCTCAATGCGGCATTTCGGCCGAATACCAAGCTGATGTTTGGTGAGACGATTGCAAACCCGGCACTGACCGTTCTGGATATTGAACTTTTTGCAAAAGTGGCACATGAGCATGGAGTACCGCTGATCGTGGATAACACATTCCCGACACCGGTAAACTGCCGTCCATTCGAATGGGGCGCAGATATTGTTACACATTCTACGACAAAGTACATGGATGGACATGGTGCTGCGTTAGGTGGAGCAATCGTAGATAGCGGTAAATTTGACTGGATGGCACATGCAGACAAGTATCCGGGACTTTGTACACCGGATGAGAGCTATCATGGAATTACCTATGCAGAAAAATTTGGAAAAGAAGGAGCTTTTATTACGAAGTGTACCTCGCAGCTGATGCGTGATTTTGGTTCTATGCAGTCACCACACAATGCCTTTATTCTCAATCTTGGTTTGGAATCTTTGCATGTGCGTATGCCAAAACATGTAGAAAATGGACAGGCTGTGGCTGAATTTTTGGAAAGTCATCCAAAAGTTGCCTATGTCAATTATTCCGGACTGCCATCCAATAAATATTATAAGAGAGCACAGAAATATCTGCCGAATGGCGGATGTGGTGTCGTTTCCTTTGGATTAAAGGGCGGACGTGAAGCGGCTTCTACTTTTATGAAGACACTGAAATTGGGCGCAATCGAGACACATGTAGCAGATGCAAGAACCTGCTGCCTCAACCCGGCCACATCAACACACAGACAGTTGAATGACGAACAGCTTAAGGAAGCAGGTGTACCTGCAGAACTGATTCGAATCAGCCTTGGTCTTGAGGACAAGGAAGATCTGATTGCAGATATTTCCAATGCACTTGATGCAATCCAATAAGATTTCTATTTCTGATTCCGGGAGCGGTGAAAAAGCGCTTCCGGAATTGCAAATCCAAAAATAATTCCAAATACAATCGACAAAGCAATTTCAAATGTTTCAAGTCCCTTTGCGGAAAAAAGCGAGCTTTCATTTGTGATCAGATAGTACGCAGTATAATAAATGCCGGCGCCAGGTACCAAAGGGAAAATTCCACATAATAGATATACCGTGGCAGGATTGCGCCGCACGACAGCCATGGTCCTTGAAAAAACGGCCAGAATAAAAGTGGCAACCAAAGAGGCGAGTACCACATTGCCATTTAGCTGAATGAGAATATAGTATACGATCCAGCCGAGTGCGCCGGATAATCCACAGAAAACGAGTTCTTTTTTAGGGGCGCAGAACAAAAGCGCAAAAGCAATCGTTGCAATCATTGCGAACACAAATTGAATCACATATGTCATAAAGGAAAACCTCCTCCCATGTAGCGGAACAGAATAATCGGAAGACCAACACCTACTGCAATACACAGTGCCGTGAGCAGTGCATCAATGAGATGAATCGTTCCGGACAGATAATCACTGTTATAAAAATCGCGGATCGAAGTCGTAAAAACAATTCCCGGAACAAGTGGCATGATATCACCGATAATGATCTTGTCATAATGAATCGGAAGTCCGGTCATAAAAACAAGAATGGTCAGTACTGCCACAAAAATACTTGCATAGATGGTCGTGAGAAAACGCGTAATGCGGTGCTTCTGGCACGCAAGGAGAAACGCTTCCTCGAGTCCCCCGATGATCGTGGCAAAAAGCATGTCGAGCACATGGGTACCGCCAAAGAGATAACAGAGGCATCCGCAGGCAATCGCGCATCCACCGATAAGCAGAGGCCTCGGATAAGGCGGGAGCTTTTTGCACTCTGCCAGCCGTACATTTGCTTCAGCGATGGAACAGGTGTGATCGCAGATGTCTCTTGTCAGCTGATTTAAAGCTGCCACTTTACTGAGATTTACACCAGAGAGCGGCACATGCCGGATCATACTGCAGGCATCGTCGCGGCTTTCGTTGGCGCTGGCAAAGATACCATTCGAGAGAACATACACGTCAAAGTCTTCGATGCCGTATGCTTCGAGTATTCGTATGAGAGAGTCTTCCACGCGGTAGAGTTCGGCGCCGCTTCGCAGCATGATGTCACCGATTTCTACGGCAAGTGTCATAATTTCTTTCGTTTGCACCATAGAATGCAGTTCCTTTCACATAATACTTGGTTGTCGGAGGCCCTTCAAAGTTGTTGTTTCCTTGCTCTGCGTGGGTGCTCTTTTTTTCAGGTGGTTTTAGACAGAATTTTGATATTTTCATGAAGTTTCCCACTGACTCAAATTTTCTGTCCGGCTCGCGTTTCGACAAGGCACAGTCACTGTCCGTCTCTCACAGATGCGTTCAGCATTTTTAGCCGGTCTAAGTGGTGGGGTTCAGAAATTTTATTGTGCCCACTCTCCATTGTGTCGCCCACCGTAAAACTTCATATGCCTATGGTAGAACGAGGGCGCAAATGCGACCCGTGGGCACGGTATTCTTTACCCCATCACTAAGACCGTCACAAAATACTTCAGACGTCATCTGTGAGAGACGGACAGTGACTGTGCCTTGTCGAAACTTGAACGGACGGAAATCATAAAAGGAGTCAGTGGGGAATTTTTTGAAAATTCAAATTCTGGATAACTAACCTGAAAAGAAGAGCACCCACGCAGAGCAGCGGCAACACGAACTTTGATACCTCACATCTACTCTTAATGTATGTCCAAAAGGAGAACCTGTCAATCATCTTTTGGCATACTTTGAAAATTTGGAATAATGCGTAAAAAAAGGTACATACTAGCACAGAAGAAAAGGAGGCGCGCATGGAACAACAAAGCAAAAAGAAACACACAGGTAATGGTGTACGCTGCTACCGTATCATATTGGGCATCGCCCTTGTCGTTATCATCGCACTGGCAGGCTGGTATATGCTGTCCTGCAGCAAAAATGCAACGCCGAAGGAAGGAACGCTTGTAAAGAGCAATTGTGAATATGAAGGAAAAGCATGAAACGGTATATGTGAAAGCAGATATGAACAGTGTCTGCTACGAACCGCAGATAAAAATCATGGATGTGATGTCGGTACAATGCAGTGATCCAGCCATTGCCGCCGGTGTAAAGAATAAAACACTATATACCTTTAAAAAGGATGTCGGAAAGAAAAAGAAGCGCATCGAGGTATTTTCCATATTGAATGTGATTGATCTGATTCAGCAGGATTATCCAAATGTGGAGGTTGTAAGTTATGGAGAACAGGATTTTGTTGTGGAATATATCGCATCTCCAATCGCACCAAAATGGAGAGAGTATTTCAAAGTGACATTGTTGTGCATTACCATTTTTTTAGGATCTGCATTTACAATTATGGCGTTTAACAATGACATTTCCATCGGGGAAGTGTTTGATCGGTTCTATGGACAGGTGATCGGGCAGAAAAAACCGACTGTGTCAGAAATTGAAATCTGTTATGGACTTGGTCTGGCAGTTGGAATTCTGGTGTTCTTTAATCATATTGGCAAAAAGAAAATTACATCAGATCCGACACCGATTCAGGTAGAAATGCGTAAGTACGAAAAAGACATTGATACCACCTTTATTGAGAATGCAGGGCGGAAAGGACATGAGCATGATGTTAATTAGCCACATACTGATAGGCCTGCTTGCAATTGCCTGTGGAATTGCTGTGTCTGCCGGAACATTTGCCTTCATTCTGGTCATTGGTGTAGTTCCGCGTATGATCAAAAAAAATAATATGGGAAATCATATTTTCGAGATTGAGAACAGCATTGTTTTCGGCGTAATGGTTGGAGCGATATTTTCTGTTTTTGAGTGGAAAGCGCGTTTTCCGATTTCTTGGATGGCGCATGTGATGATTGCCATCTATGGTTTGGCAGCTGGAATCTTTGTTGGCTGCATCGCAGTGGCTCTGGCGGAAATTTTAAATACATTTCCGATTTTGTTTCGACGGCTGTATATCAACCGGGGATTGAGCTGGGTCATGATTGCCATGGCATTTGGAAAACTGGCTGGTTCGATGTATTACTTTTTCTGTGGGTATGGCCTGCCAAAGTACTGGTAAAGCGTATGGATTGTGGTACAATAACAGACAGTAGAACATACAAAAGAGAAAGGAAAAGAGGAAATATTTATGGTAACATCCATTGCACGTCAGAGCGTAATTTTAAAATGCAATATGCAAAAATCGGTATTGCTTGGCAATTATGAATTTTATTATATCGCAGGACTTTTAAAAAAATTATTTAATGTATCGGCAGATGCAGATATGGAACCGGAGGCGTTATCAGAATACCTGTTGAGTGTTGTGGACACGCTTTCGCCAAAGGATGAAAAGGAAGCATATCTGATTAAGATGGTCAAAGGATATGAACCACTTCCAGAGCATGATGAGCAGATGAAGGAACTGTTCGCATGGGGCGAGCAGGAGCCGGATCTGTGGCAGGTAAAAACGAGCTTTCATCCAACTATGTAAAGCGATTTGATCCGTTTCTTTGCAGATGTCGTTGCGGAAGGAGCAGAGAATGAATCAAAAACAGCAACAAATGGATCAGAAGCAACAGGAACGAAATGAACAGTACAATGCATATGTCAAACAGGTGACACCTACCCATAATCTGTTGACAAATATGGGGAAAGCCTTTGTGATGGGAGGTGTAATCTGCCTTTTGGGACAGATCATTTTAAACATTGCAATGGGCGTGTTTGGAGCAAAGCAGGATGACGCGGCGTTGTGGTGCAGCCTGATATTGGTATTGCTTTCGGTAATTCTTACGAGTTTTAATGTCTATGGGCTTCTGGCAAACTGGGGAGGCGCCGGGGCTTTGGTCCCAATTACTGGATTTGCCAATGGTGTCTGTGCATCGGCGGTCGAATTTCAGAAGGAAGGTCAGGTATTTGGAATTGGATGCCAGATTTTTAAAATAGCAGGGCCTGTAATTTTGTATGGTATTTTTTCGAGTTGGGTACTGGGCCTTATTTACTGGATTTTAGGTATGTTTTGTATAGTTTAATTGACAGAAAACATTTGTAAAGATATAATAAATATATCTTTACAAACTATATAATGATGGAGAAAACAATGACAGTTGAGCAGGTATACAAGAACATGGATAGCGATTATGCATCCGTAAAAGATCGTTTACAGAATGATGCATTGATTGAGAAGTTTCTGATTAAATTTCTCGCAGATGAGAGCTATGCAAATATTATAAAAAATCTTGAAGCACAGAATCTCGAAGAAGCATTTCGTGCAGCCCATACCTTAAAAGGTGTATGTCAGAATTTGGGACTGGATCGCCTGTACAAATCCAGCTATGATGTGACAGAGGTATTACGAAACGGAAAAAATGATGTAACACCGGAGATGATGGAAAAGTTAGAGTCTGACTATGACGTGACGGTTTCTTCTATTCGTGAACTTCAATAAATAAGAGAACACATTGGGCGTTGCTTACAGCACACAAAGAATAAAAAAGAATAAACTGCGCATACTTGATCTTGTAAGTGATAAGGCGTTTTTAATAAGCGATAGGCAAGATCAAGGAGGCAGTGTATGGTAAAAGAAGATGGACTTCCGTTGGGACTGGGATTCGGACTTGCGATGAATGAGAATGCGATGCGCGGTTTTTCGTCATTAGAGGAAGATGAAAAGAAGCAGGTTATAGATGCGGCGCGGGGCATTGGTTCCAAGGAAGAAATGCAGCAGTTTGTGAATAGTATTGCAGAAATTGGAAGAGGAAAATAAGAGAGTGAAGTGGATAAAATCCACTTCATTTTTTATATTGTTTTTGCTATAATTTATGAAGATATTGCATGGACTGATATTTGTATTAAAAAGAGAGGTATATTATGGGGAAATATGCAGTAGATAGTGAGAGGTATGCGGCACTGGCAAGACAGGCCGTGGCAGAAGGCTGTGTGCTGGTTAAAAATGAAAATCAGACACTTCCTTTGCGTAAGGGAGATAAGGTGGCAGTCTTTGGACGGATGGCCTTTCACTATTACAAAAGTGGTCTGGGATCTGGCGGGCTGGTAAACACCAGATATGTGGTTGGCATTCTTGATGCACTGAAGAAGGAAAGCGATATTTCGCTGGATGAGAAGGTATTACAGGTGTATGAGGACTGGATCAAGGAGCATCCGTATGATGCCGGAGCAGGCTGGGGACTTGTGCCATGGTCGCAGGAAGAGATGCCGGTGGATGATGCATTGACCGTGGCAGAAGATGATGATATTGCACTTGTCATCATTGGCCGGACTGCGGGAGAGGATCAGGACAATGCCAATGAAGCGGGCAGTTACCTTTTGACGGATGTTGAGAGGGAGATGATTGCAAAGGTAAGCAGAAAATTTAAACGCACCGCAGTGATTCTCAATGTCGGAAACATCATTGATATGAAGTGGGCAGAAGAATTACAACCGTCCGCTGTGCTTTATGCATGGCAGGGAGGGCAGGAAGGCGGAAATGGTGTATGTGATGTAATCACCGGCCGTGTGAATCCATGCGGAAAGCTTACGGATACGATAGCAGAGAATATTGAAGACTATCCGTGTACAGCAAATTTTGGAGACGCGAAGTGCAATTATTACAAAGAAGACATCTATGTAGGATATCGTTATTTTGAAACTTTTGCAAAAGATAAGGTTATCTATCCGTTCGGATATGGACTTTCTTATACGACATTTTCCATGGAATCTGTATTTGCAGAGCAGAAAGATTCCATTGAATTAAAAACAACCGTTAAGAATACTGGAGACCTGGCTGGAAAAGAGGTTGTTCAGGTGTATATTGAAGCACCGCAGGTGGCTTTGGACAAGCCGGCGCGAGTGCTTGCCGGATTTGCCAAGACAAAGGAACTGGCACCGGGGGAGATGCAGACGGTTACGATTACGATTCCAAAATCAACCTATGCTTCATACGATGATACCGGAGCAACCGGACATAAGGATTGCTTTTTGCTAGAGGCTGGAAAGTATGGAATCTATGTCGGCGCAGATGTCCGCAGCGCGGAGCGTGTGGCAGAATATGTGCAGGAGCTTCTGGTAATTGAGGAGTTGGAAGAGGTGTGTGCTCCGACAGAATCTTATGAGCGTATGACACGCGCAAAGGATGGAAGCATTACTTATACACAGGTACCTAAACGCACAGTTGGTCCGTATGACCGCATAGAAGAAATTCCGGCGATCGCATATACCGGTGACAGGGGATACAAACTTGCAGATGTGTACCACGATAAGATTACCATGGACGAATTTATTGCACAGTTGTCGAATGAAGATCTTATGATGCTTTTCCGTGGTGAGGGAATGTGCAGCCCGAAGGTTACGCCGGGAACTGGTTCGGCGTTTGGAGGATTGACAGAGTCTCTTCGTGGGTTTGGTATTCCGGCGGCATGTACGACCGATGGACCTTCCGGACTCCGGCTGGATTGTGGAACGAAAGCATTTTCACTGCCAAACGGAACATCCCTGGGATGTACGTTTCATCTGGAACTGGTAGAAAAGTTATACGAGATGACGGGACTTGAACTACGCAAGAATCGTGTGGATGCGCTGTTGGGACCGGGATTAAATATTCACAGAAGCCCGTTGAATGGAAGAAATTTTGAATATATTTCTGAAGATCCACTCCTTACCGGAAAGATGGGGGCAGTACAGATCATTGGACTTGGCATTGTAGGTTCGACTGGAACAATCAAGCATTTTTCTACCAACAATCAGGAGGCACATCGACGTGAAGTTGAGGCTGTAGTATCCGTACGGGCCCTTCGTGAAATTTATTTCAAAGGCTATGAGATTTCTATTAAAGAGGGTAAGGCGCGTTCCGTGATGACTACATATGGACCGATAAATGGTCTGTGGACAGCAGGAAACTATGATTTAAATACGATTGTGCTACGCAAAGACTGGGGCTTTGAAGGAATTGTAATGAGTGACTGGTGGGCAGCAGCAAACACCGAGGGTGAGCCATCGAACATGAAGAATCATGCGGCGATGGTAATGGCACAGAATGATTTGTATATGGTTACTTCCGATGCTTCCGATCAGACACAGGATAATCTGATAGAAGCTTTGGCGGATGGGCGTATCACCCGCGGACAGTTGCAGAGAAACGCCAGAAATATTCTCGGATTTATTTTGAAATCTCCGGCCATGCTCTATGAAATGGATATGATATCCGATGAAGAGTTAGAAGATCGCAAGGGTGATACCGAGGAAGATGCGGCAATCGATGACATCATTTACTATGAGTCGGATGCAAACGGTGATGTTTATATTCCGGGAAAAGACTGGGATACCCAGATGGGGGCAACGATTGTATTCGGCATCAATGCAGAGAGTGCAGAGTATGACATTGAGATTACTGCCCGTTCGCCATTGGGAGAACTGTCACAGTTGCCGATCACATTGTATTACGATAACGTATTCAAAGAGATGATTTCTTTCCGTGGATCGGAGGGAGAATGGTTTACGGATAAGAGAGCATTTGGAACAGTATTTGGATCGTGTCACTATATTAAAATTTATTTTGGAGCAACAGGACTTGAGATTGACAATATTACATTACGATATCGTAAGAGTATTCCTGTATTTGAAGATTAAACGATGAAAGTATTAAAAGTAAAAAAAGGCGGCCTGATTGCCAGAAGACAGGATAAAGTAATGGAATGGTATCTCATTCAGGAGGGAAGCGTAGAGTGCCGGTTTTCTTTTGTGAAAATCGTCATGAAACGCAATTCCATTATCGGAATTTTAGAGACCGGATGGTTCGGTTGTGATTATGTGGCAAGGGAAGATACGACTGTCATTACGATTCCATGTAAAAATTCGCAGGATTTATCCAATATACTTGCCAAAAATGAAAATTTCCGTCCGGTATTTTTGAGGACCGCGATAGAACAGCGCCAGCAGGCGTTGTGTCTGTATACGGATCTGTATCGCAAAGTACAGCTTTTGCATGCAAAAACAGAAGAATTTTATAATGATTATAAGAACCGGTGCAGCCAGCTGCTTGTGGATGAGCAGCCGTTTGCCCGAATGGAATATTTTGAGGCACTGAATCTGCAGCATCGTGCGGAGGACTGGGAGCTTCGAAACAGTGATAGCCTGGTAAAAAATTATCTAAAAGAATATATGCAGCTGATGATCAAAGACGACAACCTATGTGTCGGTGCCATCATGGAAGCGTCGGCGCAGATGCATCGTGTGACGTTGGGCATTGGCGAGATGGTGAATTATATTCTTCGGAATAAGGAGATTTTGTTTGCCGAGACGAAGGATGATCTGTTTCATTTGTATTATGATCTGACCGTTGCCCGTTCCCGAAAAGGAAATGATATCACATGGGAAAAGGGGCAGATGATTGCCATCGTAGAAGTGATGCAGAAACTTGGTGTCTATGGAGACTGCATGGAAGAGGCACAACAAAGATGTGCCGGCAGTAATTTTGAAGGCTTATCTGTGGACAGAGTTTATGTGGCAAAAGAGGATTGTGTTGCGCGCATTATGGAATATGCGGGTTATGCAAATGAAGACATTTATGCATTCCGGACGGCATTAAAGGAGCAGAATACAAGAGAAGTCGGCCGGAAGTTCTATGAAATTTATCTGCGGACTTTTTTGCGTTCGACGGAGGATCTGATCAAACCATCACCGATGATTCAGATGTTTCTGGATTTTGGGTTTATGGATGCGGAAAATCTCGGGGAGAATCTTACGAATGCCTTGTATAATCTCGTAGATTCCATCGGGCTGTTTCAGTCGCAGCATGTATATACAATGTATGACTGGCTGCTTCGCATTTATCATGGAGACTGTGAGCCTTGCATCAATGAGATGAACATGGATTATGCGGGCGCTTTGCAACAACAGTTTAAGCAGGGCAACATTACAGAAGAACAGATGAGAGCGGCAAAGGCCGATGGAAGACAGAAAGTTGCCTATGAAGTTCAGAATATGTTCCGCACAGCGAATCGTGTGACCAGCGGTCATCTGCACGATTTCTGTCCGGTGATTCAACAGAGTGATTTCATTGGAAATATTGAGAAGATGGCGGTCACGGTCGAGAAAATCGAGGCCGCGATCAACAGTGTCCGTTGCCTGGATTATTCTGCTTTTTACCGTGAGGTCATGTTTACCGACCCGGAGCATGGAATCAAGCAGGAATGGATTATGAAAGAAGTCCTGCCGGACATTATCCTTATGCCGAATGTCGGATCGCGTGCACTCATGTGGCAGGAGACCGCAGGGGTCAAAAATGATACACCGGCCCGCTTTCTTTTCCCGATGTTTACTAGTGTGGATCTGGAAGATCTCATGCGTGAGACCATTGCCCGTTACCGTTGGGAAATCTGCCGGAAGATTCAGGGCGTTTACTGGAATGATCTAAGGGAACCGTCCCTGACTTCGGAATATTGTGATTATATGCAGTTTTATCGCAAAAACAGTGAATTGTCTGCCGAGGCAAAGGATAAGATAAAAACAGATCTGGCCCGTTGCCGCAACAGCCAGAAGGAAGTGTTTGTCAAAGATTATGACAATTGGATGAAATATGAGTCGCAGGGAAGTTTCCGACTGAACAAAGTGGCGCGGAGCATTCTGATGAAATACTGCCCGTTTGCAAAAGAAGTGCGCAGTGCCTTGATGGCGAATCCACAGTATCAGAAAGGTTTCATGAAGCTTGAAGCTGACAATGAACGAAAGCGCAAGAAACTGCGGGCAATGTATGATAAATATGAGGCGACCGGTGCACAGCTGACACCGGGACTGCTCGAAAACATGAAATATTATGAGATGTAAAGTGGGCTGATGTTCAAAAGTGTGTCAAGTTTTTTATGAAAACTTGACATATAGCGTCAGCCCTCGCCGAAGGCGACTATAGATGGGCTGATGTTCAAAAGTGTGTCAAGTAGGAGAAAAACATGGAATATATTGCACATATTCACACCCCGTTTCCGGAAAAGTTCGGCATTCCCAGACAGAGCGGACTGGCTACCAATGCAAAAGGAACCATTGTTTTTGAACCGAAATTCCGCAATCCGGATGCAGTAAAAGGAATAGAAGAGTTTTCACATCTGTGGCTTTTGTGGGAGTTTTCCAAGGCAAAGCAGGATACTTTTCATGCTACGGTAGCACCACCGCGGCTCGGAGGTAAAGAGAAAAAAGGCGTGTTTGCAACAAGGTCTCCATTTCGACCGAATTCCATAGGTCTTTCCTGTGTAAAGCTCGAAGAGGTGCGGATCAATGAGAATGATGGTCCCATTCTTGTGGTTTCCGGTGTGGATTTATTAGATGGGACACCGATTTATGATATCAAACCGTATCTGCCTTATGCGGATGCGCATCCAGATGCAAAGGGAGGATTTGCGGATCGTCATCAGTCTGACCGGATAGAGGTAGATTTCCCGCCGAAACTTCTTGCAAGAATTCCGGAAACATTGCAGAAGGCAGCAATCGAAGTGCTGGCGCAGGATCCGCGGGCGGCATACAACAAAAAGCCGGATTACATTTATGGCATGGCATTCGATGCATATGATATCCGCTTTGTTTTCCAAAATGATGTTCTGACGGTAAAGGATGTGATCCGGCGGGCGGAAGACGGATGGAAACCGGTAAAATAGATATAGGTTGATTATGGTTCATGGACAAATGCGATAGTCTGTAGCTTGCGATTGCTGGAAGAAAGTTCTATAATGAGGCTTAGATACAATAAATTTCTTGATTGAGAGGGACATTATGAAAGAATTAAAAGAGTACATTCGAAATATTCCGGATTTTCCAGAGAAGGGAATTATATTCCGTGATGTGACAAGTATTCTGCAGGACGCAGATGGACTCAAGCTTGCAATTGATGAGCTTGCAAAGAAATTAGAGGGCGTGGATTTTGATGTGATCGCAGGTGCAGAATCCCGTGGATTCCTTTTTGGTATGCCACTTTCTTATCTGCTTCATAAGCCATTTGTTCCAATTCGCAAGAAAGGCAAACTTCCATGTGAAACGGTTTCTAAGACCTATGATTTAGAGTACGGCACAGCAACCATCGAGATTCACAAGGATGCAATCCAAAAGGGCGAAAAAGTGGTTCTTTTGGATGATCTGATTGCAACCGGTGGAACTATGAAAGCTGCTGCAGAACTGGTTGAAGAGCTGGGCGGTGAAGTTGTGGAAGCGCTGTTTTTGATCGAACTGAGTGATCTTAACGGACGTGAAGTTCTTTCCGATTACAAAGTAGATTCGGTTGTACAGTTTGAAGGTGCATAAATAATCTGGTTTGCGACATACTATCTCCAAATTGAAAGTTGGCAGAATGTTAAGTTCTGGCAGGCAGAAAGGAGAGATTGTATGAACCAGCAAATTGGAAAAGGGAGTCTCTGTTTTTCAGAGGCTCCTTTTATTATTGGTACAGCATCGGTGGTTGGTACAAAAGAGGGAGAAGGGCCGCTGGCAGAAGAATTTGACTGCATCGGTTCGGATGACAAATTTGGACAGGACACCTGGGAGGCGGCGGAGAGCAGTCTGCAGCAGGAGGCATTGACGCTTGCTTTGGGCAAGGCGGACAAAAAGCCGGAGGACATGCGTTACCTGTTTGCGGGAGATCTTCTTGGACAGCTGATAGCATCTTCCTTCGGATTAAAGACATTTGAGATTCCCCTGTTTGGTTTGTATGGCGCATGTTCGACCTGTGGGGAGGCACTTGCATTGTCATCCATGACAGTTGCTGCAGGATATGCGGATCATGTGGCGGCGGTTACTTCCAGTCATTTTGCGAGCGCGGAAAAGCAGTTTCGGTTTCCACTTGAATATGCGAACCAGCGTCCGGTTTCTGCAACATGGACGGTCACCGGAGCGGGAGCCTTTATTCTGGCATCTGCAAAAAAGCAAAAGGAAGAAAATGCATATAAGGCACTTGCAAAAATTGCAGGTGTCACGACCGGAAAAATCGTTGACTATGGAATCAAAGATTCCATGAACATGGGAGCTGTCATGGCACCTGCAGCGGCAGAACTCATCGCGCAGAATCTGACTGACTTTGACCGGCAGCCAGAAGACTATGATGCAATTGTTACCGGAGATCTGGGAGAAGTCGGGCATGAGATACTCATAGATCTGCTTAACAAAAAAGGGTATGACATCAGCAAGGTCCATCAGGATTGTGGGATGCTGATTTATGATAACAAAACACAGGGAACCGGATCCGGTGGCTCTGGATGTGGCTGTGCGGCCTCTACACTGAGCGCGCATTTCCTTCCGAGACTGCAGGATGGAACCATGAAAAGAATACTGTTTGTGCCAACAGGTGCCCTTTTGTCTACCGTAAGTTTCAATGAAGGACAGAGCATACCGGGCATCGCACACGGCGTGGTACTTGAATCGGGAGGAAAATAAGATGGATTATGTAATTGCATTTGTTGTAGGTGGTGCCATATGCGCACTCTGCCAGATCCTTATGGAAAAAACGCAAATGATGCCGGGCCGTATCATGGTACTGCTGGTATGCCTGGGTGCTGTGCTCGGTGCAGTTGGTCTGTATGAACCATTTGCAAAATGGGCGAAAGCGGGAGCAAATGTACCATTGCTTGGATTTGGAAATAATCTCTGGAAAGGTGTAAAAGAAATGGTGGATAAGGAAGGTTTCTTAGGAATATTTCTTGGAGGATTTAAGAACTGTGCAGCAGGCCTTTCGGCAGCGCTTGTTTTTTCCTATATTGCATCGCTGATCACACAGCCAAAGATGAAGAAACATTAGATGCTGGTACAAGAGTAAGGACGTATGTGGAAAAATCTTCAAGTAAATTGGAATATTGTGCATAAAAGGAAACGTTTGCGTTCATACTACCTTCGTAATATAATAAAAAGGAGATATTTAAAATGAAAAAATGGAAACTATTTATGGTATGCTGTCTGTTAGTTGGAAGCATGGGATTGTTTGCAGCCTGTGGAACAAACGATAACAATACAAACGATACCCAGAATACGATGATGGATACCAACGCAAATGACACAAACAACGGTACGGTTGACAACGGAACAAACAATGGAACTACAAATGGAAATAACACCAATAACGGCAACAATGTAAAGAACGATGTGGATAATGTCGGGGATGATATCAAAGATGTCGGAGATGGTGTGGTAGACGGCGTCAAGGATGCCGGAGATGCAGTGGTTGATGGTGTGGAAGATATGGTGGATGGAGATGATGCAGACAATACCAATGGAAACAACAATTCAAAAAATACCACAGACAACAAAACCAACAACAATACGACGAAGAATAATACAAACAATACAACCAGCCGTTAGAAAGAACGATTACTTATGAGAAAAGAAACTTATATGAAAATGACTCAGCCGTTTCGTGATAATCCGAAACTGGCTAAGTCATTACATATGGCAAATAAAATACTGACCGGACTGGTTTTTATCGCCTATCCGTGCCTGCTGCTCTGGATGTTGTGGCAAAAAGATCCAAGGCTGACAGATACAATCATTTATCCGATGAATGGATTTATCTGCGTGACAGTTGTACGGGCAATCTTAAATTTCCCAAGACCCTATGAGAGGTTTGGGATGCCACCCGTAATCCCGAAAGATACAAAGGGACATTCCTGGCCAAGCCGTCATGTGTTTTCTGCAACAATCATTGCGCTGGTGTTTTTTCCAGTCAATATGCCAATAGGGATTGCAATGATTGTATGTGCGACAGGGATTGCGGTGATTCGTGTGATTTCCGGTGTGCACAGCATCAGTGATGTCGTGGCAGCAGCTGCCTGTGCATTGCTCTTTTCCGGCTATTTCTTTTAATTGTCTTCCTTATCCGGAAAACTCTCGGAGCGGAACTGGCGCGGTGTCATGCCGTATTTTTTTTTGAACACGCGATTAAAATAGGAGAGATTGTCAAATCCGGTCTCGGAGGCAATGTCAAGAATCGCGGAATCGGATGTAGTCAGAAGGCGGGATGCCATCGTCAGACGATAGTCGCGCAGATAATCCACAAAGGAAGTTCCCATCGTTTCTTTAAAATAACGCATAAAGTGAGATTCCGAGAAATCGATGGTCGTGGAGATATCGGCGATGGAAATCCGGTTCATATAGTTGTTCTCAATATATTTGAGGACAACTTTTATTTTGTCCAGAGTTTTACGGTTTCCTTTGGTGGTGCTTAAGTTCCGGCAGCGGTTATCCAGGATAAAGAAGAATTCGTAGAGCTTGCTTTTGATATAAAGCTCATATCCCTGTGGCATGGTTTTACAGATTTCATCACAGGCATCGATCGGTGCTACCACATCTGTGTAGTATGGATAGACAGGCGTGAAAACAGTAGGAACTGTGACCTGACCGGCAAACAGTGGCAGAAGAAATCCGGTAGCGGTGGTGTCCGCCTGTTTGGAAATCAGCATGCTTGGATGAAAAATGATATTTTCGTACTCCATCGCATCATTTTCATATTGTTCGATGGAATGGAGCTGACCGGGGAGAATGAGAAGCAGTGTTGGTCCCTGCAATTTGTATTGGTGGAAGTCTACTGTCACAGCACCCCGTCCTTTCTTTATATAAATAAGTTCCACCTCGTCATGCCAGTGCAGAGGTACCCGTGGAAAGTCAAGCGGAATAGAGCACAGATACGTATTGTAAGGGAAAATGATATCTCCGTGTGTTACATTTTCATGGTAATTTTCATATTCAAGTATATTCATATCCACATCTTAGCAAAAGCAGAATTGTTTGTAAATTCTTTTGCCGGCTTTTGTGCTTATTTACTAATTATCAAGGGGTGAAATTGGTGAATAATAACAGAACCCATTGCGTAGTATATGAAAAATGATAGAATAGTATTAGTTTTTGCGTGAATATGACAAGAATAAAAATGCAAAAGTGAATATACTTAGACTATCAAATAAAACACGGATAGGGGTCGTGAGGTTTTAATTAGGGAGGAAAGAAAAATGACATTAGCGAAAGCAGTATCGATGAAGTATAACAAAACAATCGAAAAGTGCAGCAACGAAGAAATCTATTTTGCACTGCTTGATATGACAAAGCAGATGGCTGAAGATAAAGTAAGTAACGAAGGAAAGAAGAAACTGTATTACATTTCCGCAGAGTTCTTAATTGGAAAGCTTTTATCCAACAACCTGATCAACCTTGGAATTTATGATGATGTAAAATCCGAGTTAGAGGCATCTGGAAAGAACATCGGAGAGATTGAGGAAATCGAGCTTGAGCCTTCACTTGGAAACGGTGGTCTTGGCCGTCTGGCAGCATGTTTTGTTGATTCTATTGCTACACTTGGTTTGAATGGTGATGGTGTAGGATTAAATTATCATTATGGATTATTTAAGCAGGTATTCGATCACAACCTGCAGAAAGAAACACCAAATCCATGGATTACAGAGGACAGCTGGCTGACAAAGACAGATATCACATATCCGGTACAGTTCGGTGGATTTACCGTACAGTCCAGATTATATGATATTGATGTTGTTGGTTACAACAACCGTACAACAAAGCTTCGTCTTTTCGATATTGAGACTGTAGATGAGAGCATTGTTGGAGACACCATTGATTTCAATAAGGAAGATATCCAGAAGAACCTGACTTTGTTCTTATATCCGGATGATTCCGATGAGAAGGGTCGTCTGCTCCGTGTTTACCAACAGTATTTTATGGTAAGCAATGCTGCAAGACTGATTCTTGACGAGGCTGTTGCAAAGGGATCTAACTTACATGATTTAGCTGATTATGCAACTGTACAGATTAACGATACCCATCCTTCCATGGTTATTCCGGAGCTGATCCGTCTCCTTCAGGAAAGAGGAATCCTGATGGACGAGGCAATTGATATTGTTGCAAAGGTATGTGCATACACCAACCATACAATCCTTGCAGAAGCATTGGAGAAATGGCCAATTTACTTCTTAGACAAGGCTGTTCCACAGTTGATGCCAATTATTCGTGAATTAGACAACCGTGTACGTGCAAAAGTAAGTGATGAGAGTACTTATATTATCAAAGATGGTCTGGTTCATATGGCACACATGGATATCCATTACGGATACAGCGTAAATGGTGTTGCTTACCTTCATACAGAAATCTTAAAGAACAGTGAGTTAAATAACTTCTACAAGCTTTATCCGGAGAAGTTCAACAATAAGACAAACGGTATTACATTCCGTCGTTGGCTTATGTCCTGCAACCCTGAATTATCTGCAATGATTACAGAGCTCATCGGGGATGGCTGGAAGAAAGATGCAAACGAGTTAGAGAAACTTGGCAACTATGTCAATGATGATGCAGTATTAGATCGTCTTCTTGCAGTAAAGGCTGGAAAGAAAGCAGATCTGAAGAATTACCTTAATATGAAGCAGGGATTTGATATTGATGAGAATTCCATTTATGATATTCAGGTTAAGAGACTTCATGAGTACAAGAGACAGCAGATGAATGCACTCTATGTCATTCATAAATATTTTGAGATCAAAGAGGGCAAAAAGCCTGCAACTCCAATCACTGTATTCTTTGGAGCAAAGGCAGCACCTGCTTACATCATCGCAAAGGATATCATTCACTTGATTCTCTGCTTACAGCAGATCATCAACAATGATCCGGAAGTAAGCCCATACTTAAAAGTATTTATGGTAGAAAACTACAATGTAACCATGGCTGAGAAGATGATTCCGGCATGTGATATCTCCGAGCAGATCTCACTCGCATCCAAGGAAGCATCCGGAACAGGTAACATGAAGTTTATGTTAAACGGAGCACTCACATTGGGAACGATGGATGGTGCAAACGTAGAGATCGCAGAACTTGTTGGAGATGATAACATCTTTACATTCGGTGAGGATTCTCAGACCGTCATCGATCGTTATGCAAGAGGCGATTATAATTCAAGAAGCTACTACGAGAAAGATTCCAACTTAAAGAGAGCTGTTGACTTTATCGTAAGTGATACTGTGAAGTCTGTTGGATGCGCTGAGAACTTAGAGCGTCTGTACAACGAACTTCTGAACAAAGACTGGTTCATGACTTTCCCAGATTTCGATTCTTACATCGAGACAAGAGAGAAAGCATATGATGCATATGCAGATCGCAAAGCATGGGCTAAGAAGATGCTTGTAAATATCAGCAAGGCAGGATTCTTCTCATCTGACCGTACTATCGACCAGTACAACAAAGAGATCTGGAAACTGTCATAAAACAAATTATAGTAAATTTTCTATTCATATTTTAAATTATTCCTCCTCACACGGGAACCGGTTCGTTCGGTTCCCGTGTTTTTATGTCATGAATTTGTTATAAAAACATTTAATCTGATATGCACATGAAAGCATTGCATACGCAGCGGTAGATTTATTGAATCAGGTTTGGAACGTTAAATACATTTACAGAATCTTTGGAATATGGATGTTTTTTTATTCTGGATATGATAAGATAGTAGAAGTGCAGTTGATAAGGAACTCTATCAAAAGAAAGAGAGAACATAGAATGAAAAAGCGTATAGTTTCAATCATGCTTGCAGCAGTTCTTGCGCTGTCTCTTGCAGCATGCGGATCAAAAGACACAACCGAGCAGGATGCGTATCGACAGTACGGCATCAATTGTCTGGAGAGTGGAAATTATGAGGATGCGATCAAGGCATTTCAGAATGCATTGAACCAGTCACTCGGCAAAGTGGGCGAGAAGGAAATCGATATCTGTTTTTACAAGGCGCAGGCACAGTATTTAAGCGGTGCAAAGGATGATGCCTTAGAGACTTATAATGCAATCATCAAATATAATAAAGATGGACGGGCATACTATCTGCGTGGAAATCTCTATTATGATATAGGAGAAGAAAAGAAAGCATTAGCAGATTATGAAGAAGCCGTAAAACAGGACAAAAAAGATTACGAATTGTACATTGGAATTTATCAGTCCATGAAAAATCATGGAGCAAAAGAGAATGCGCAGAAATATCTGAATCAGGCTATGGAAATCAAAGGAGAGAAGGCAGAGGACCTTTTGTACAAGGGACAGATCAGTTATCTTTTAGGGGATTATAAGACGGCTGTTACCGACCTCACCAAGGCAAAGGAAGATGGTCAGCAGAAAGCATCTTATTATCTTGGACTGACGTATGAAGCACAGGGAGATACCGATAAGGCACAGTCTTATGTAAAGGAGTATCTCGATAGTGGAGTTGCTACTTCTTATGAATTGTATGATCTTGGGAGTTCGGAATTGAACGATGGAGATTATGAGGAAGCACTGACGTATTTTAATGCGGGACTTGCACTTGAGAAAGTTCCGAATAAGCAGAATCTTATGAAAAGTGCGATTACTGCATACGAGTATAGCGGAGATTTTGATTCCGCCAAAACGATGCTCAAAGATTATCTGGAAGAGTATCCGTCCGATGAGGATGCACAGAAAGAAAGTACATTTTTGGAGACTAGATAATGGCAAAACCACAGGAAATCGAAGAAATTGAAGAAAAAGTAATTTTAGTAGGAGTCAGCGAGCAGGAGGGCGATGATGCGGAAGATTCCGTGACAGAGCTTGCGGAACTGGTCAAGACTGCTGGCGCTACCGTTGTGGGCACGTTGATTCAAAAGCGTGAGACCATACATCCGGGCACTTATGTGGGAACCGGAAAAGTAGAAGAGATTGCGCTGCTTATTGCACAGACAGGAGCTACTGGCATTGTGTGCGATGATGAATTGTCTCCGGCGCAGCTTCGCAATCTTGAAAACATGTTAGATACCAAAGTCATGGATCGTACATTGATCATTCTGGATATTTTCGCAGCGCGTGCAACGACTAGTGAAGGAAAAATACAGGTCGAACTGGCACAGTTAAAGTACCGGCTCAGCCGGCTTAGCGGTCTTGGAAAAACGATGTCTCGTCTTGGTGGTGGTATTGGAACGAGAGGACCAGGAGAAAAGAAGCTGGAGATTGACCGTCGACTGATTAATGACCGCATTGCCCAGCTAAATCGTGAATTGAAGGAAGTGGTCAAACATCGTGAGATTACCCGCGCAAAACGAGCCAAAAGCGAAGTACCGGTTGTGGCAATCGTCGGTTATACGAATGCTGGCAAATCGACACTGTTAAATCATCTGACCGATGCAGAGGTACTTGAAGAAGATAAGCTTTTTGCAACACTCGACCCGACCACCCGTATGTTGGAACTGGATGGACATCAGCAGGTGCTTTTGACAGACACGGTAGGATTTATCCGTAAGCTTCCGCACCATTTGATCGAGGCGTTTAAAAGCACACTTGAAGAGGCAAAATATGCAGACTATATTTTCCATGTTGTAGATGCTTCGAATCCGCAGATGGACAAACAGATGCATATAGTTTATGAGACATTGGATCATCTCGGAGTAAAGAATAAGAAGATGGTCACGCTGTTCAACAAAATGGATCAGCGCACTGAGGAAGAACCTTTGCAGGATTTCCGTGCAGACCATATTCTACAGATATCGGCAGCGAATAATCAGGGATTGGATGAAATCAAGGCTCTCTTGCAGGAAATGCTGCGCGAAGACAAAGTTTATATTGAACGTGTTATCCCCTATGCACAGGCAGGTATCATACAACTTGTCCGGGAGAAAGGAGAACTTGTTTCCGAGGAATATGTACCGGAAGGAATCGAAATCAAGGCATATGTTCCGATGGAGGTATATGGAAAACTATAACTGTGAATGGAATAACAGTTTTGAAAGGTTGCACGAACAGTCATAAAAATGTATAATGAGGGGTAATGAATTTCATTTTAAATGAAATTGGAGGTATTCATGTCACAGTCGGTTACAATAAAGAGTAATAAATATGGAATCAATCTGGTTTTAAATCCGGATGTTGCATTTGACGATTTGTTAAAGGATGTTGTTGAAAAATTTAAAGCATCCAGCAGTTTTTTTAAAAATGCGAAACTTGCACTTGCATTTGAGGGAAGAGCACTTTCAGATGATGAGGAACAACAGATTATTGCAGCCATAGAAAAAAATACTACAATAGAGATTTTATGCATTGTGGAAAAAGGAACAAAGCAGGAAGCAATCATGAAAGAGCAGGTCGAGGCTTTTTATGGCGCAGTGCAGCAGGAATGTGAGAATACAGCACCGATTAGTGTTCCGGAGCAGTTTTACCGCGGCACGCTCAGATCTGGACAGGTGATTTCCAGTGAATCAAGTGTTACGATCATAGGAGATGTGAATCCAGGTGCAAAAATTATTGCACAGGGAAATATCATAATTCTTGGTGCACTCAAAGGTAACGTTCACGCAGGATGTACGGGAGACAGAAGCTGTTTTGTTTTTGCATTGGATATGAAGCCGATTCAGATTCAGATTGGTGATCTGATTGCGAAGAGTCCGGATCAGGCAGAACAGAAGCAACGTACGCGCCGTAAGAAAAAACAGACGGAAAATGAAGCACAGATTGCCATTGCAAAAGATGGAAATATTTATATTGAACCAATTACAAAAAATATTTTAAATACCATTTAGAAACGTAGGAGGAAAGAATTTAATGAGCGAAGTAATCGTTATCACATCGGGAAAGGGTGGTGTAGGAAAGACCACAACCACAGCAAATATAGGTACAGGTCTTGCACAGTTAAATAAAAAAGTTGTTATGATTGATACGGATATCGGATTGCGCAATCTGGATGTTGTTATGGGTCTGGAAAATCGTATTGTATATAATCTGGTGGACGTTGTTGAAGGAAAATGCCGTATTCGTCAGGCACTGATCAAGGATAAGAAATACCCGGAGCTTTGTCTTCTTCCATCTGCACAGACCAGAGATAAGGATGCGGTTACACCGGAGCAGATGGTAGAACTTATCAATGAGCTTCGTGAAGAGTTTGATTATATCTTGCTTGATTGTCCGGCAGGTATTGAGCAGGGATTCAAAAATGCAGTTGCAGGAGCAGATCGTGCACTTGTTGTTACAACACCTGAGGTGTCTGCAATCCGTGATGCAGACCGTATTGTTGGTTTGCTTGAAGCAAATGAGATGAAACGCATTGACTTGATTGTCAACCGTCTGCGTGTCGATATGGTAAAACGTGGAGATATGATGAATGTAGATGATGTTACGGAAATTCTTGCCGTCAATCTGATCGGTGCCGTACCGGATGATGAACAGATCGTTGTTTCTACAAACCGTGGAGAGCCACTTGTTGGTACAAACAGTCTGGCAGGAAAGGCATATATGAATATATGTCACCGCATATTGGGTGAAGAGGTTCCATTACTGGATCTGAACCAAAAGCATGGAGTTTTCGAAAAGTTGAAAGATATGTTTAAGAAAAATTAAAGGGGGATATTTATTGTGGGAATAATGGATTTATTTAAAAAGAAAACTTCAGGCAATGTCGCAAAGGACCGCTTGAAGCTGGTGCTCGTTTCAGACCGCGCCAACTGTTCCTCTGAGATGATGGAAATGATGAAAAATGATATCATTGAGGTCATATCCCGTTATATGGATATTGATGCGGAAGCACTTGATGTGAAAATTACAGAGACGGAATCCGATTCCAATAACGGAACAGTTCCTGCACTTGTTGCAAATATCCCTATTCGTGATATGAAACATCGTCCGGAACCAAGATAAGATAAAAGCATAATCAATCGGATACAAAAAAACCCCGGGAGGCTTTTGCCTGCCGGGGTTTTTTGTAATCATCTATATTATTTCATTGCATTCTTTCTTGCAATTGATGCTCTTTTACGCATGGTAGGATCAAGGATTCTCTTACGGATACGGAGACTTTCCGGGGTAACTTCAAGAAGTTCGTCGGTATCGATGAAATCCAATGCCTGCTCAAGACTTAACTTACGTGGTGGAACCAGTGTCAGTGCTTCGTCAGCGGAAGAAGAACGTGTATTGGTCAGATGCTTCTTCTTACATACATTCAGTTCGATATCTTCAGCTTTCGAACTCTGTCCGATGATCATACCGGAATAAACTTTCTCACCAGGTCCGATGAAGAGTGTACCACGCTCCTGAGCGGAGAACAGACCGTAAGTTACGGATTCACCCGTCTCGAAAGCAATCAGAGAGCCAGTGGAACGGTAAGCAATTTCTCCACGGAATGGCTCATAGCCATCGAACATTGTATTGATGATACCATTACCCTTTGTATCGGTCATGAACTCTCCACGATAACCGATGAGACCGCGGGATGGAATCTTAAATTCTAATCTTGTATAGCCGCCGGCGATAGAACCCATATTCTGAAGTTCACCTTTACGCTGCTGCAGCTTGGATATAACAGCTCCGGTAAATTCGTCTGGAACATCGACATAAGCAAGCTCCATTGGCTCAAGTTTCTTGCCATTTTCATCATAGTGATAAAGAACTTCGGCTTTGCTGACTGCGAACTCATAACCTTCACGGCGCATGTTTTCAATCAGGACGGATAAGTGAAGTTCACCACGGCCAGAAACCTTCAGGCTGTCTGGGCTGTCCGTTTCTTCGACACGAAGTGATACATCCGTATTTAATTCGCGGAACAGTCTGTCGCGGATGTGACGGGAAGTGACAAATTTTCCTTCCTGTCCGGCGAGAGGACTGTCGTTTACGATAAAATTCATGGAAATGGTCGGCTCAGAAATCTTCTGGAACGGAATCGCCTGTGGGTTTTCCGGTGAGCAGATAGTATCTCCGATGTGGATATCCGCAATACCGGAGATTGCTACGATCGAACCAATCTTTGCTTCTGTGACATCTACCTTATTTAGTCCGTCGAATTCATAAAGTTTGCTGATACGCACTTTTTCAAGCTTGTCAGGATCATGGTGGTTGACAACGACTGCTTCCTGATTGACTTTCAGGGAACCGTTGTCTACTTTACCGATACCGATACGTCCGACATACTCATTGTAATCGATCGTACTGATCAGTACCTGTGTGCTGGCATCCGGATCACCGGTTGGTGCAGGAATATAGTTTACGATCGTCTCGAAGAGAGGTGTCATATCTTTCTTCTCATCATCGAGGTTGTACATTGCGTATCCGTCTCTTGCGGATGCATAAATAAATGGGCAGTCAAGCTGCTCGTCGGAAGCATCCAGATCCATGAAAAGCTCTAATACTTCATCGATAACTTCGGCAGGTCTGGCTTCCGGACGGTCAATTTTGTTGATGCAGACAATAACCGGAAGATTCAAAGCCAGTGCTTTCATCAGTACGAATTTTGTCTGTGGCATGGTTCCTTCGAACGCATCTACTACGAGAACAACACCATTTACCATCTTAAGAACTCGCTCAACTTCACCACCGAAATCGGCATGTCCTGGAGTATCTATGATGTTGATTTTTGTATCCTTATAAAATACGGCAGTATTTTTGGACAAGATAGTGATACCACGCTCACGCTCGATATCGTTAGAGTCCATGACGCGCTCCTGCACTTCCTGATTGGCACGGAACACACCGCTTTGTTTTAACAATTCATCGACCAGAGTCGTTTTACCATGATCGACATGGGCGATAATTGCTATATTACGAATATCATCTCTTGTTGTTACCATAATTTACCTTCTTTTCTATTATACATATCTCTTTGTGTATTATAACCTGTACCATTTTATCATAAAAATGCATTTTCGCAAGAGTTTCTTCTATGTTTAATAAAAAATATAGCGAAAAATGTTGCTGTTCACATCTGTTTTTTTATCGACATACTTTGATGATTTCTTGCAATGAATAAATGGTAAAACATAACCCTAACAAATATTTCCACAAAAGGAAGGGAGAAAATTCATGGCAGATAAAATGTTTGAAAACAACCAGGTAACGATTATCGGAGAAATTGTATCAGATTTTGTGTTTAGTCACGAAGTGTATGGAGAAGGCTTTTATATGGTAGAAGTATCAGTAAACCGCCTCTCCAACTTCGTAGATTACATACCGGTCATGGTATCGGAGCGTCTGATTGATGTAAAATCCGACTGCAATGGTCAGTATGTGTATGTGACCGGACAGTTCCGATCCTTTAATCGACATGAGGAGCACAAAAACCGTCTTGTACTTTCTGTATTTGCGAGAGAGTTTGAACTTGTGGAGGCACCGGAAGAGGATCATGAGACGAACCAGATTTTTCTTGATGGCTTTATTTGCAAAGACAGCGTTTACAGGAAGACTCCACTTGGAAGAGAGATTGCGGATTTGCTTGTAGCAGTCAACCGGTCTTATGGCAAATCGGATTATATTCCGTGTATCTGTTGGGGAAGAAATGCGCGTTTTGCAGCAGGATTTGAAGTGGGTAGCCACGTGCAGATCTGGGGAAGAATCCAAAGTCGTGAGTACGTAAAAAAGCTTAGTGAGACAGAAGTAGAACAGAGGGTTGCTTATGAAGTCTCTGTGAGCAAAATCGAATTTCTGGAGTCGTAAAAACTACAAAAAAAAGAGGCATACTTGATTATTTGACCTGTTTGTGGTATCTTACTTAAGATTCTTTGTATAAGGCGTGAAAGTAAATCGGAGACACGAAAAGGGCTTCGGTTTTATTTTGGAGGCAATTATGAACGAAGGTATTATACAGATTTATTATGGTGAGGGCCACGGCAAGTCAACCGCTGCAATCGGTAATGCAATCCGTTATGCAAGCGAAGGCAAAAGTGTGATAATCATCGAATTTTTAAAAGGGAAAAATGAGAATGAACTGGCTTTTTTGAATCGTCTTGAGCCGGAAATCAAGATCTTTCGATTTGCAAAATCCGATGAAAGTTTTGAAGAGCTGTCGGAGCAGGAGCAGCAGGAGGAGGCAATGAATCTGCGAAACGGATTCAACTATGGAAAGAAGGTTGTAACGACGGCCGCCTGTGATATGCTGATTCTTGATGAGGTGCTGGGTGTGATTGATGAGAAGGTGGTTACACCACAGGAGATGCAGGAACTGTTTGAAAATAAACCGGACGATATGACACTTGTCTGTACCGGACGTGTCCTTGAGGACAGCATTCGTCCATATGCCGATGAGATTTATAATATTGCACCGGAAAAAATAAGGATTGACGAATAGTACACATGGTGCTATTATCAAAAAAGAAGCAAATAACTCAGATAGAGGTCGCGCAAGCTAAGAGTATTCTGTGGGATGTGACAGACACAGTGGAACATAGGAGAAAGGGGCGAGCGCCGAAGAGATAAAAGAACTGTAATTTTATTTCTGGGCATAGGGTGAAGAACCGTATGACTGTCAACTTACAAAGTTGGAGAGCTATCGAATCTATAATATACAACAATGTAGATTAGACCAGCTCAGATGAGAGCTGGTTTTTTTATGGAAGGGAGAGCAAATGGCAATATTTAAAGGAGCTGGTGTTGCAATCGTTACACCAATGAAAGACAATCAGGATGTAAATTATGACAAGTTAGAGGAGCTGATTAATCAACAGATCGATGCAGGTACGGATGCAATTGTTATCGCAGGCACAACAGGTGAGAGTTCTACACTTACCATGGAGGAGCATCACGACGTTATCAAGGCTGCTGTTGAGTTTACAAAGCACCGTGTTCCGGTTGTTGCAGGAACCGGTTCGAACTGCACACGCACAGCAATCCAGCTGTCACAGGAAGCAGAAGAGGCCGGTGTAGACGGATTACTGGTCGTAACGCCATATTACAACAAGGCAACACAGGCCGGACTGGTTAGCCACTATTCACAGATCGCAGACAGCACAAAATGCCCGATCATCATGTACAATGTACCGGGAAGAACCGGATGTAATCTTCTTCCGGAGACCGTTGCAACACTGTTTTCTGCAAAAGAGAACATCGTGGGATTAAAAGAAGCTACCGGTAATATGGCACAGGCAAGCAAAACAATGGCACTTACTGACGGCAAGATCGATATGTATTCTGGAGAGGACGGACTGGTTGTTCCGTTGTTATCTATCGGTGCAGTCGGTGTGATCTCTGTATGGAGTAATGTAGCACCTGCAAAAGTTCATCAGATGTGTGACAGCTTTTTCAAGGGCGACATTGAGACAGCAAGAAAGATTCAGTTAGAGGGACTTCCACTGGTAGATGCATTATTCTCAGAAGTAAATCCAATCCCGGTTAAGAAGGCATTGAATCTGATGGGCATGGAAGTTGGACCACTTCGTTCCCCACTTTGTGAGATGGGCGAGACTAATGCCGCAAAACTTGCAGAAGTAATGAAGAACTACGGTTTATTGAAATAAGAAAAGTATCGGAAGATGTTCGGTGAACGAAAGGATAAGAGACGAAAATGACAAGAGCGATTATGAATGGCTGTAACGGAAAGATGGGACAGTGCATTACACAGATCTGTGCCCAGGATCCGGATATTGAAATTGTTGCAGGAATCGATATGTATGATGGTATTAAAAATACGTATCCGGTATTTGCAAGCCTTGCAGAATGTACAGTAGATGCAGATGTAATTATTGATTTTTCCAATGCAAAGGCAGTGGATGCACTGGTAGATTACTGTGTGGAGAAGCAGATTCCGGTTGTATTGTGTACGACAGGACTTTCTGAGGAACAGTTACAGAAAGTCGAGCAGGCATATGAGAAAGTTGCAATTCTTAAGTCTGCAAATATGTCATTGGGAATCAACACTTTGATGGAACTTCTCAAGAAGGCGGCAACGGTATTTGCACCGGCAGGATTTGATATGGAGATCGTAGAGAAGCATCATAATCAGAAATTAGATGCACCAAGCGGTACGGCACTTGCACTTGCGGATTCCATGAACGATGCACTGGAGGATGCTTATACTTACAAGTATGACAGAAGCCAGGAGCGCAAGAAGAGAGACAAGTATGAAATCGGTATTTCTGCAGTCCGTGGCGGCAACATCGTCGGTGAGCATGAAGTGATTTTCGCCGGTCAGGATGAAGTAATCGAATTCAAGCATACAGCATACTCTAAGGCTGTATTTGCCAAGGGCGCAGTAGAGGCAGCGAAGTTCTTAAACGGAAAAGGTGCAGGACATTATGATATGGCAGATGTCATTGCTGCAAAATAAAATCATAAGGAAAGTCGAACACTTTGTGTGCTCGGCTTTTTTTATGGTGATTTTGTTGACATGCTTTATAAAAAAATCATATAATATTCTTAATTGTACATTGCTATAAGGTACGAATGAGGTATGCTATGAAAAATAGAATGAAAAAATTAATACCTGTTATGCTTGCAGCCATTGTGTTTGCTGGAAATCTTGTAGGAACAACACAGGTGCAGGCAAGTGAAATCGAAAGCCGAACACTTGATATTTATGACGCAGAGGTGCCTGCGGTCGAGGAGAATACTTCTTCGGATGGCATGAGAGGAGCAGCTCAGGTTCCATCTGCATATCATAACACAACGGCGGAGCTTCATGCATTGTATCCTGCAACACGTTCGCAGGGGAATTACAATACCTGTTGGGCTTTCAGTGGTGTCGGACTGGCAGAGTTTGATCTGATTACGGATGACAAGGTTGCGGACAAAAGCATTGATTTGAGTGAGCTGCAGGCTGCTTATTTTACCTATCATTCGGTGGATGATGCGTTCGGGGGAATGCTTGCAGATGATGTGTCGCTGTTATCCGGAAATTATATGTCGTGTGGTGGCAATATGTACTATTTATCACGCGCTTTGATGCAGTGGAAGGGACTGGTCAGGGAATCGGATGCTCCCTATACAAATGTCACGAGAACTATATCTGACAGTCTTGCATATCAAAAAGATGTAGCGCATTTACAGAATGTATATCTGATGAATATTCATAAAAATCCTTCTTCGGTGAAGAAAGCAATTATTGCACATGGAGCGGCGAGCATTGGGTTTACGGCAGTAGATAAAAATGTTTATGACCAGATGGTCTATTATGGTCCGGAAGGGGGGATGGTTGCAACATACCGCTGTGACAAAAAGGCGACAGTAGATCACCAGGCAATTGTTGTGGGATGGGATGACAATTTTCCGGCATCTGCTTTCAAATACCCGGCAAAGAAAAATGGAGCATGGCTGGTTCGTAATTCATGGTCGGATTTGTCAGACAACAGTTATTACAGCTATTTCTGGATGTCGTATGAGGATGCCAGTCTGGAGGATGCATCTTGGGTTTTTGATTTTGAACCGGGAGATAATTACGATTACAATTATCAGTATGATGGAGCCGTCTATGCATATAAGGTAAAGTCCTATCCGAAAGAGGCCAATGTATTTTTAGTAAAAGGATCTGCAAATCAGCAACTGAGAGCTGTGTCCATCTCCATGATGCAGGATGCAAATGTTCCATATACAATTAAGATTTACACCAATATTGCTAGTGCAAAGAAACCGACAAGTGGTATTCTTGCAGCCAAAGTTACCGGTAAGACAAGCTATGCCGGAGTCTATACGATTCCGTTGAAGAAAGCAGTATCTATTCCCAAGGGTACGAAATATGCAGTTGTAGTAGAATTCAATAAAAAGAATAAAGGTGTGGATATGGAGTGCTCCGGAAAAAATCAGCATCTGTCAATTACTGCTTTTTCTGATTATGGGCAGAGTTTTGTTTATAGCAACGGATCATGGAGAGATCTGGCAGATTTGGCAGAATACACAGGCATTGGAAATCTCTGCATTAAAGCATACACGGATAAGACAGGAACAAGCATCGGAAAAGTAAAGTCGGTGCGTGCGAAAGCTGGAAAAACCAGTATGCGCATTTCCTGGAGCAAAGTAGCTTCCGCAAAGACTTACGAAGTATATCGTGCAACTTCAGAGAAGGGAACCTACAAAAAAGTTGCAATCGTAAAAGGAAAACATTATACCGATAAAAAACTTTCCAAAGGAAAGACTTATTATTATAAAGTACGCGCCTGCAAGACGAATGGAAAGAAATCCGTGGCAGGAGCACTTTCTGATATAAAGAAAGCAACAACAAAACGATAAAATATAAATAGAAAGGATTTATCAGATGTCAATATTGATAAAAGGCGGCCGCGTCATCAATCCGGCAACACAGATGGAAGAAGAAGCCGATGTGTTGATCGAAGAAGACAAGGTTGTAGAAATGAAAAAGAACATAGAAGAAAAAGCAGATCGTGTATTAGACGCAAGCGGCTGTTATGTTATGCCGGGATTCATTGATATGCATGTGCATTTCCGTGATCCAGGCTTTGAGCAGAAAGAAGATATTTATACCGGAATGGAAGCAGCGGCTCACGGTGGATATACGACGGTCCTGACGATGCCGAACACAAAACCGGTTGTCGACAACGCAGATGTTGTAAATTATGTACACAACAAAGCAAAGGCAGGTAACTGCATCCATGTATTACAGGTTGGAGCTGTCACCAAGGGACAGATGGGCAAGGAGCTTGCTGATATCAAGGGAATGGTAGAAGCCGGAATCCCTGCAATCAGTGAAGATGGTAAATCGGTTATGAATGCAGAAGTGTATCGCGAGGGAATGCTTGAGGCAGCAAAATATCATATTCCTGTACTGGCACACTGTGAGGACATTAATATGGTACACGGAGGGGTAATGAATGCGGATGCCAAGGCAAAAGAACTTGGTATGCCGGGTATCACGAATTCCGTGGAGGATGTCATTATTGCGAGAGATATTGTGCTCAGTAAAGATACCGGTGCACAGCTGCATTTGTGCCATTGTTCCACAAAAGATTCTGTAGAGATGGTACGGATTGCAAAAGAAGAGGGACTTCATGTTTCTGCAGAGGTTTGTCCGCATCATTTTACACTTACATCCGATGATATTACGGAATATGTGCCACAGATTGAAGCAGGTATTCTGATTCCAAAAGAAACCGATGCAGATACGAACTACAAGATGAATCCACCGCTTCGTACCAAAGAAGATGTGGAAGCATTAAAGGAAGGTCTGCGTGACAACATTATGGATGTGATTTCTACAGACCATGCACCACATACATTTGATGACAAGAATACATCCATGAAGAAAGCGCCTTTTGGCATTGTTGGATTGGAGACAGCTGCATGTCTGACTTATTCGGAACTTGTATTGGGCGGATATCTGACACCGATGCAGATGGCTGAGAAGATGAGTTACAATCCTGCAAAGATCGTAGGAATCGACAAAGGTGATATTCAGCCGGGAAAGAAGGCGGATATCGTAATTTTTGACCCGAAGGAAACTTATACGATTGACAAGAATAAATTTGCATCGAAGGGAAGAAACACACCGTTCCACGGAAGAAAAGTGACCGGATGTGTCAAATGCACGATCTGTGATGGAAATGTAGTATTTAATGAAATTAAGAATAAAACAAAATAAAAGATAAGAGGAAAAAGACATGATCAACAAATTAGTAGACAAAATCAAGGAAACCAATGCACCAATCGTTGTAGGATTAGACCCAATGCTTTCCTATGTACCGGAGCATATTCAAAAAGCTGCATTTGCAGAGTTCGGTGAGACACCGGCAGGTGCAGCAGAAGCTATCTGGCAGTATAACAAGGCAATCGTAGATGCAACTTATGATCTGATTCCGGCCGTAAAGCCACAGATCGCTATGTATGAGCAGTTTGGTATCGAAGGTGTAAAGGCATTCCAGAAGACGGTAGATTACTGTCACGAAAAGGATCTGGTTGTCATCGGTGATGTAAAGCGTGGAGATATTGGATCGACATCTGCTGCTTATGCAACCGGACATCTTGGAAAAGTACAGATCGGAAGCAAGAGTTACTCTACGTTTAATGAGGATTTTGCAACTGTAAATCCATACCTTGGAACGGATGGTATCAAGCCGTTCGTTGATGTATGTAAGGAAGAAAATAAAGGTATCTTCATTCTTGTCAAGACATCTAATCCGTCCAGTGGCGAGTTCCAGGATCGTCTGATCGACGGCCGCCCGCTGTATGAAATCGTAGGTGAGAAAGTTGCTGAGTGGGGAAGTGAGTGTATGGGAGAGTCTTATAGTTATGTCGGAGCAGTTGTCGGAGCAACTTATCCGGAGCAGGGTAAGATCCTTCGTAAGATCATGCCAAAGTCATTTATCCTTGTTCCGGGTTACGGCGCACAGGGCGGAAAGGGTAAGGATCTGGTTCATTTCTTTAACGAAGATGGATTAGGAGCAATTATCAATTCTTCCCGTGGTATTATTGCAGCTTATAAGCAGGATAAATACAAAGAGCAGGGAATCACACCGGAGAACTTTGCAGATGCATCCCGTATGGCGGTTGAAGATATGATCGCAGATATTGCAGGAGCTTTGGCATCTAAGTAATCTGACCGTGGGAACATTTATATTGGAAGCAGAATGCAGGAGAGAAAAATGAGCGAAAAGTTTCAGGAGACCGTGACCGTTGTCTCACAAAAACAGATCGGTACGGGAATATATGATTTAACCATTCAGACAAAGGAGATTGCAGCGGCAGCGAAAGCTGGACAGTTTGTTTCGGTATACAGTAACGATGCAAGCAAGCTTTTACCTCGTCCAATCAGTCTGTGCGGAATTGACCGCAAAGCAGGTACATTGCGCCTGGTTTACCGCGTGACCGGGGAACATACCGGAACCGAAGAGTTTTCCAGACTTCAGGCGGGAGATACCATGAAAATTATGGGACCGCTGGGCAATGGATTTACGGTGGAAAAAGGTAAGAAAGCATTTCTGATTGGTGGAGGTATCGGCGTACCGCCAATGTTACAGCTGGCAAAGGAAATGAAAGATGCCGGAGAAAATTTCCAGATTGTGATGGGATATCGTGATGCCGGAACTTTTCTTCTGGATGAATTTAAAGAACAGGGTGAAAGCTTTGTGGCAACTGAGGATGGCAGTGTTGGAACCAAAGGAAATGTACTGGATGCAATTCGCGAAAACCATCTGGATGCGGATGTTATCTATGCATGTGGACCGACACCAATGCTGCGTGCCCTGAAAGCGTATGCCGAAGAACAGAACATGACATGCTATGTTTCCATGGAGGAACGTATGGCATGCGGAATCGGAGCTTGTCTTGCCTGTGTATGTAATTCTACGGAAAAAGATGCACATTCAAATGTGAAGAACAAACGTATCTGCAAAGAGGGACCTGTATTTAATGCAAAGGAGGTAGAACTGTAATGAATATGTCAGTGAATATAGCCGGAGTTGAATGGAAAAATCCGGTAACGGTTGCTTCCGGAACATTTGGTTCAGGTGCGGAATACAGTGAATTTGCAGATTTAAATAAGCTTGGAGCAGTCACGACAAAAGGTGTGGCAAATGTGCCATGGGCAGGTAATCCAACACCACGTGTTGCAGAGGTGTACGGCGGAATGCTCAACGCGGTCGGACTGCAGAATCCGGGAATTGAATTGTTCTGCAAACGTGATATTCCGTTTTTAAAACAATATGATACAAAGATTATTGTCAATGTATGTGGACATTCTACCGAAGAATATGTAGCAGTTGTGGAAAGACTTGCTGATGAGCCGGTCGATTTACTTGAGATCAATATTTCCTGCCCGAATGTAAAAGAAGGCGGTATCGCATTCGGACAGGATCCAAAAGCCGTAGAGACGATTACAAAAGAAATGAAGCGTCATGCAAAGCAGCCGGTGATCATGAAACTGAGTCCGAATGTTACGGACATTACAGAGATGGCGCGTGCAGCAGAAGCAGGCGGTGCAGATGCATTATCACTGATTAATACTATTACCGGAATGAAGATTGATGTCAATCGCCGTAAATTTGTTTTGGCAAACCAGACAGGTGGCATGTCAGGCCCGGCCATTCATCCGGTTGCCGTACGTATGGTGTACCAGACTGCAAAGGCAGTCAATGTCCCGATTATTGGAATGGGTGGTATCATGAATGCGGATGATGCAATTGAAATGATTCTTGCAGGAGCCACAGCAGTATCGGTTGGTACTGCAAATTTCACAGATCCGACTGTGACGGAGAAGATTGTAGCTGGTATCGGGGAATATATGAAGAAATATCATGTCAAAGATATCAAAGAACTGATTGGTGTAGTTTCTTAAAAAGTAAGTATTAAAAGGAACCGGATGCGATGAAAAAGGTATGGGAATTTTTTGAAAATCTCGATGAATATGTGTATGTTACTGATGTAAAAACCAATGAGCTGATTTATATGAATCGTAAGACAATGGAAACTTATGGATATCATTCGTTAGAACAGATCAAAGGAAAGAAATGTTATCAGATACTACAGAATTCATCCATGCCATGTAAAATGTGCAATAACAAAATACTGCAACCGGAGCATTTTCAGGAATGGCGTTATTATAATCCTATTCTGAAAAAATATCTGTTGCTTAAAGATACGCTGCTACATGATGAGAAAACAGGTAAAGATTATCGTATAGAAATTGCTATGGATGTGGGAGAGGAAGTCCGGCAGGGAAATGTGATCGAGAATTTTCAGAATCTGGAAACAATCATTAATGAGGGACTTCGTATCGCGTTGCTTGCGCCGACACCGGACCAGTCCATTGAAGTTATGTTGGAATATCTGGGAAAAACTTTACATGGCGATCGTACCTACATCTTTGAAAAGGATGAAAGAGGATATGATAATAATACCTATGAGTGGGTGGCGGATGGAGTTGTCCCGGAGAAAGAAGAACTTCAGAATCTTCCACCGGAAGTGTGCGCGCATTGGTACAAAAAGTTTCAGGATAACCGGTGTGTGGTCATTCATCAACTGGAGGATATCAGGGAAAAAGATCCGATCCTTTATGAAGTATTGGAGAAACAAAGCATTCATTCGCTGGTGGTGGTTCCGTTATATGACAATGGCAAAGTGATTGCTTTTTTTGGTCTGGATAATATTGCAGAAAATATTTCCTTTGAATACACGCAGAGTATGTTACAGATGACAGGATATTTTTTCGTATCATCAATGAAACAAAGAAATCTTGTGCGCAAATTACGGGAAATCAGTTTCCATGACCAGTTGACGAAACTTGGAAATCGTTTCGCATTGGAAAACTACGCGACACAAGTGGACAGACGTAGGAGCATAGGTGTTGTATTTTGTGATATTACAGGACTGAAACGTGTGAATGACAGTCAGGGACATATCGCAGGAGATAAGTTTATTATGAATGCTGCGGATTGTCTGGAGCAGGCGTTTGAGAATCAGAAGAATGGGCTTTTCCGTATCGGAGGAGATGAGCTTCTTGTTCTGTGTCCGGAAATGACAAAAAAAATGCTCAAAGAAAAGATAAGTGACTTGCGGTCTTATATGGCAGAGGCAAATGTGACAATGGCTATCGGTTATGTCTGGAAACCGGACGCGTCAGCCAGCCTTGATGAATTGATGACAGAAGCAGAGAGGTGGATGTACAAAGACAAAGAAGCTTATTATAGACAATCAGGAATTGACCGACGGGTTCGCTGATCGAGTATCAATCGATGTCGATGTTACAGGATTTAATGCAAAAAATTTATACAGTGACAGTAAAAGGCTTTCAGATATGAGTTATACTGGTCTCTATAGCTTGAGTCCCTGGCAGAAATGCCGGGGACTCATTTTATGTGGGAACTAAAAATAGAAACATAATGTCCGAAAAAATGAAGCGAATGGAGATATGCAAAAAAAAAAGTGTAATGTCCACAAAATATAAAAAATGGACATATGTAAAAAAAAAGAAGTGTAATGTCCATAAAATATAAAAAAATGGACATATGCAAAAAATAGAAGTGTAATGTCCACAAAATATAAAAAGATTGGACATATGTAGAATATATTGCAAAAAATGTTCTTTAAACACATATTTTTTTGGATTTAATTTTAGACGTTCAATATATATGTCCAATATAAGGAAAAAGTAAGGATATTATTTAAGAAAAAATTGTATATGTCCACAAAAGTGAAAATGATGAGGTGTTAGGGGCGGCAGAGGATATATGAATAAATTTTTATGATTAAAAGATAGTACAGTGGTTGACAGATGATGAGAACAACTACGTAATTCCATGTCCGCAAAACTCAAATATTTCATATTTGATGTCATGCCTGACATCAGCAACAAATCACGAGGAATGCGAGGAATTATGAACAGAACTCACAATTCCATGAGTTTTATCTGTATACCGATGAAGTTTGAGAGTGCAGTTGATGAAGTGGTAACATATTGTACGGAGGTTTGCTTTTGGGGGCGTAAATTTGTATACAGAAAGCAGCTTAAGAAATGCGTGAAAACGACACAAAAGAAAGCAGTTTCATGTATCTAACGAAAAATCATTGGTAAAATTGAATAATTAGTAGTAAAAATGCGCAAACACAGATTGGTTGCGCACTTTTCTTTTTTATGCACAATTGTTTTTTGTCTAAAAATATGTCTGTTCATTTTTCATAAAATTCTGAAAAATAATTAGAAATAGTGCGAATTGAATCTCTGAAAATCAATATGGTACACTATGTACATCAAAAAACGCAAACGGTTGCGCAAAACAAAGCTGGATAAAGAGATAAAATCAAAGGGAGAAATTGCCAGCATTGTTTTGACAAAACATTTGTCAGAACACAGAGAGGGAGGATTCTATGGAAAAGAAAAGGACATGGAAAAAAAGAGTACTTAGCATAGTGCTTGTATTTACGATGGTGCTGACACAGTTTAGTGTGTGGAATGCCAGAAAGGAGAGTGTACAGGCGGCAGAAAATGACAGCTTTACGCTGTATTACTACAATGAGAGCAAAGATCCACTGTATGTGGATATATGGAACTGGGCCGGGCTTACCTTTGCGGAGGGAAACGATCTGAATTCTACGTTTGGATGGGAAAATAAGCAGACAAAGATGACAGCAGTGGAAGGAAATACGAACTGGTACAGTGCGACGTTCCAGATCAAGGATGCTGCAGCAAATGATGGATTTACCATCTATCAGAACGATTCCAACAACAAAAAGGCGGAGTATGACAACCAGTGGAATAACACACAGCAGTATGCAGCATTTGTAAGTGGAGCAAAAAATGCTTATGCCATCAAGGATGGAAAAGTATATGAAAATCTCTCAGAAGCAGGACTTACTATTAAAGGTCAGGACCAGGGAGAAACGAATAGCTCTGAAGTGACAAAAGATGGATATACATTAAAGCTTACCGCCGATCAGACAGAAGTAACTGTTGGTGATACCGTTACATTTACCGTTTCCTTACAGAAGGACGGACAGGAAATTACAGACCTGACAAAAGCCGGATATCACATTTACTGGTGGAATAATACTACAGAAAGTCAGAGTGAATTTATAGATTATATATCCGAAGGCTCAGATGGCGGTCGCGTGCTTACCATGAAGATGCAGCCACAGAAGGCCGGAGACAATGAGATTCAGATCAATCTGCAGGATGATAACTGGAAGAAGATCATTGACAATCTTACCATCAAAATTCAGGTAAAGCAGGCAGCATCCACCGTAACCGATGCAACTGTAAACGTAAAGAAAACAGACAAGGAATTATCTTCCGATTTTATTATGGGTATGGATATTTCTTCTATGATTTCCGAGCTGGAAAGTGGTGTTGTTTATCGGGATTATGAAGGAAACAAACTGGAAACACTTGATGATATCTGCAAATTCCTTGCAGATCAGGGAATCAACCATATTCGTATCCGCGTATGGAACAATCCGTACGATACGAATGGAAATGGCTATGGTGGTGGAAACAATGATGTGGAAAAAGCAAAACAGTTTGCAGATGCCTGCCGGAAGGCCGAAATCAAGATGCTTGTTGATTTTCACTGCTCCGATCTGTGGACCGATCCTGGAAAACAGTATGTGCCAAAGGCGTGGAAGGGTTACACCGTAGAGCAGAAGGCAGAAGCGCTTACCGCTTTTCTTGAGGATTCTTTAAATACGATTGATCCGACAAAAGATGTCGTTGACATGGTACAGGTAGGAAATGAGACAACAAACGGATTTATTGGAGAAACCGATGTCGCAAATATGTGTACTCTTTTTGAAGCTGGATCAAAAGGTGTGAAGGCATACAACAATGAAGTCAAAGTGGTTATTCATCTGACCAACCCGGAAAAAGCAAACATGACAAGATGGGCAAAACGTCTGGATGAGAATAAAGTAGACTATGATATTCTTGCAACCAGCTATTATCCATATTGGCATGGAACTTTGGATAATTTAAAGACACAGCTGGAAACAGTAAAAAATACTTATGGAAAAGATGTTATGGTAGCAGAGACCAGTTACGCTTATACCTTAGAGGACAGCGATGGTCACAGCAATACTGTTCGTGTCGGAAACAATGATACCGCAGACAATGCAACGGAGCCGTTTACCGAGCAGGGACAGGCTACGGCAATCAGAAACCTGATCAACACCGTAAACAATGCCGGTGGTCTTGGCGTTTACTACTGGGAACCGGCATGGCTGACGGTAGGAGACACCACAGGGCTGACCGGAGAAGCATATGACAAGCAGGTAGCAGCAAACAAGGAAAAATGGGAAAAATATGGAAGCGGCTGGGCATCCAGCTATGCAAGTGAGTTTGATGCAAAAGATGCAGGCGTATGGTTTGGCGGTTCTGCCGTAGACAACGAAGCAATGTTTTATCCGGATGGAACTGCAAGTCCTTCTCTTCATGTATGGAACTATGTAAAGACAGGTGCAGTATCCAATGAGGTCAGCGTCGAGGGAATGGGGGCTGATCTGACACAGGAAGTTCTTGCAAATAGTACATTTGAGCTTCCAAAGACTTTGGATGTTATGTATTCCGATGAGACAAAAGCAGAAGAGATTACATGGAATGAAACAGATGTAAAGAAAATTGATACAACAAAGGCAGGTATTTATCAGGTCGCAGGAACGGTTACATTCAGCAAAGAGATTACCAGAGGTACATATAAAGGAAAGAAGAGTGCAGAGGTAACCCTGACTTTAAAGGTAAAGCAGGCCAATCTGATTACAAATGAGGCAGCGGTAGAGTTTGATGACGGTTCTGTATTTACCATTGATGGAACAATGTTTAAGAATATTCCATCTACAGAAAATCCAAAGAGTGGAAAACACAGCATGAGCTGGTATAGTGCAGCAGAGGCAACCGGTTCTGTTACTTACAATGAAGCAATTACTCTAGCAAAGGGTAGCTATACATTTGAAGCATATGCAGAAGGAAAAGATGCAAGTGTGATTATGCAGGTGTTAAATGTAGAGAATGACAGCGTTTTATCCAGCGGAGATGCGACAGAAGTAACCGGATGGAACGAATGGAAAACACCAAAGGTAACATTTACACTCGACAAAGAGACTAGCGTAAAATTCCGTATTGCTGTTGAAAATAAAGCAGCAGGTTGGGGATCTGTGGATGTATTGTATTTGCATCAGGAAGGAGCTTCTGGGGATAATAAGGATAATAATGGATCGGATTCCGGTTCTTCCAGCAATACAACCGTAGTGACACCAACGGACAAGGATACAACAGAAATCAAGAATGTAACAGCTGCCACACCTTCTGGAGAAAAGGTAGAAGCAACGGTTACAATCACGAAGGACAGTAACGGAAATGTAACAGATGCAGGTGCAACGGTTAAAAGTACAAAACCGGAAATTTCCACAGATGTTGCAGCAAAGATTGTTGAGGCAGCAGGAACAGACAGCGTTGTCATCACAACCGAGGTTACGGATGCAAAAGGAAATACACAGTACACAGTTACCGTTGATGCAAAGGACCTTACAGCTGAAAATACACTTAAGGTTCTTGCCGTAGACAAGAAAACGGGCGAGAAGAAACTTGTCAATGCAAAGTCATATAAGGTAGATGAAAACGGTACAATTTCTGTAAGTCTTCCAAAGGGATGTGAGTATCAGCTTGTTACAGCAAAAGAGGTAGAGAAAGTCGAGAAGGCTGTTTTAAAAACTGTTGAAGTAAAGAAAACATCTGTTTCAGTAAAGAAAGGAAAATCAACAAAAATCCAGTTAAGCAGCAAGCTTGACATGGACAACGTAAAGAGCGTTACTTATACAACGACAAAGAAATCTGTTGTAAAAGTAGCAAAGAACGGAAAGATTACTGCAAAGAAAAAGGGAACTGCGGTTGTAAAAGCAACCGTTACCTTAAAGAGTGGTAAGAAAAAGACCGTAACAATGAAGGTAAAAGTAAAGTAATTTCTAAACAAAATATGAAATAAATATAAACACCGGCAGATTGCTTGACGAAGTAATTTGCCGGTGTTATTATTTAACACACGCAAATACTTAACAATGTTATATAATGATATGAGGGTCAAAAGGTATTTTGCCCCTCATTTATGATTAATCAGATTACTACATGCTACGCATTCCCGTAATCTGACTCCACCTCGAAATCCGCTAATTTTCTGCGTTTCAGCAGTAAATTGCTACTTTCTCGGTGTAGTGCGGGTCACTAAGGTATACATCGAATTGCATGCAAGCATGCATCGATGATACCTTTTGACCCTTTAATCATATAATTGAAAAATAAGGAGTGTAACTATGAAAACCAGAGACGATCTTTATGAAGATATGTTTCGCGCCATGAATCAGTTTCATAAGCTGAAATTCGGTGACATAATGCAAAACATGAACAAAGCGGACTTCATCGTAATGAATGTGATAATGAAAAAGGGACAGGATGACAAGATGACGATCTCAAAGCTGGCTTCTACGGCAAGAATGCTCCCGTCAGCAATCTCAAGAACGCTGAGAGGATTGGAAGAAAAAGGATACGTGGAACGTACCATCAACAAAAATGACCGACGCAATACATACGTGGAACTGACGGAGGAGGGCAAAAAGCAGACCAGCGCAGTACAACGGGAAATGCGTGACTTTGGAAAAACTGTGATGGCAAAGTTGGATGAGCAGGAAATGAATCAACTGATCTTGTACCTGAATAACATTTACAGTATTGCAGAAAAGGAACTTGAGGCTAGAAAAATCAAGGACAGAAAAATCAAGGACAGAAAAATCAAGGACAGAAAAATCAAGGACAGAAAGGAAAGAGAGCATGAGTAGGATTTTTAAAAATATGCTTCCCTACTGGAAAGCAGTCATAATTATCATTGCGCTGCTGTTCGTCCAGGCATGGTGTGACCTGTCACTTCCGGTATATACGTCGGATATCATCGATGTGGGAATCCAGAACAATGGTGTGGAGCATGTTGTGCCGGAAAAGATGACTGCAGATGAATTTGATACAGCACAGTTTATTATGACGGATAAGGAAACGAATACATGGAAAGACATCTATGAAAAGAAAGATGATCTGTATGAGTTAAAAGATTTATCCAATAAGGAACTGAATGATATTGATGAGGAACTTACGATTCCGCTCATTATGAACTACCAGATGCGTGCGATGGAAGTGGACACTTTTAAGGAGACAATCGCAAAGCAGATGGGAAAAGATGTATCGGCTTTTGCTGACATGAGTGTGGAAGATATCGGTGCAATGATGCATGTGGACCTGAAAAGTTTCAAGCAGGAGAAAGAGGATGATGACGGAAACAAAGTCAAAGTCGACTGTGTGGACGTAAGACCGATATTTGCCAATATGCTGGCAAGCGGTGCGATGGACAAAGACCAGATTCTTTCCATGCGTGACACGATGGAGGATACCATTGATACGATGGGAAGTTCTCTTGTGAAATCTATGGGCATTGCCTATGCGGTAGCAGCGGACAAAGACGCAGGTGTGAATGTGGATAAGATTCAGAAATCCTATCTGCTCAGTGCAGGACTGAAAATGGTCGGCATGGCACTTCTGATGGGACTGGTTACGGTTCTCGTTGGATTCTTTGCATCCCGTATCGGTGCAGGAATCGGTATGAATCTGCGCGATGGTGTGTTCAAACGGGTCGTTGGATTTTCCAATGCAGAGATGGACCGCTTTTCTACAGCATCCTTAATCACACGAAGCACGAACGATATTCAGCAGATCCAGATGGTATCTGTGCTGCTTCTTCGTATGGTTGCCTATGCACCGATCCTTGGTATCGGTGGTGTGATCAAAGTTATGCAGACCGGAGCCGGAATGGGCTGGATCATTGTTCTGGCAATTCTTGTGATACTTGGTTATGTCATGGTACTGATGTCTGTGACTATGCCAAAATTCAAACTGATGCAGAAACTGGTCGACAATATCAACCTGGTTTCGCGTGAGATTCTTACCGGACTTTCCGTTATTCGTGCATTTGGCCGTGAGAAAAAAGAAGAAGAACGTTTTGACGGTGCGAATAAAGAGTTGACAAAGACTATGCTTTTTACAAACCGTGTCATGACATTTATGATGCCTGGTATGATGATGATCATGAATGTACTTACCGTAGGAATTGTATGGGTAGGTGCGCACAAGATTGATGCAGGGACGATGCAGGTCGGTGCAATGACTGCATTTATCACTTATGCAATGATGATTGTTATGTCATTTTTGATGCTGACAATGATGTCGATCATGCTTCCGCGTGCAGCTGTTGCAGCAGAGCGTATCGATGAAGTTATCCATACAGAGTCTTCCATTCAGGATCCAAAAGCTCCGGAAGAACTGACGGTACATGATGGAGTTGTTCGTTTCGAACATGTAAACTTCAGATATCCGGGGGCAGAGGAAGATGTATTACATGATATTGATTTCGTGGCAGAACCTGGAAAGACGACGGCAATCATTGGAAGTACCGGTTGCGGTAAATCCACGCTGGTCAACCTGATTCCGCGTCTCTATGATGTGACGGGTGGACAGATTACACTGGATGGCAAAGACATCCGCAATATTACGATGGCAGATCTGCGTGAGGAGATTGGTTTTGTACCACAGAAGGGTGTATTGTTTTCCGGAACGATCGCATCGAACTTACGCTTTGGTAAAGACGATGCAAGCGATGAGCAGATTAAAAAAGCAGCAGAAATCGCACAGGCAACTGAGTTTATCGAGGCAAAAGATGATAAATATGATTCATCGATTGCGCAGGGCGGAAGCAATGTTTCCGGTGGACAGAAGCAGCGACTTGCAATTGCCAGAGCCATTGCAAAAGATCCGAAGATATTTATTTTCGACGACAGTTTTTCCGCACTGGATTTGAAAACAGATGCGGCACTCCGCAAGGCACTTGCAGAAAATGTAAAGGACAGCACGGTGATTATCGTAGCGCAGCGAATCAGTACGATTCTTCATGCAGAACAGATCCTGGTACTGGATGACGGTCGCATTGTCGGAAAAGGAACACACGAGGAACTGTTAAAGAATTGCAGCGTATATCAGGAAATTGCAAAATCCCAGTTATCTGCAAGTGAGCTTGGACTGAATGAAAGTGAGGTGGCTGAAAATGAGCAGTAATCAGGAAGTCAGACATCAGCAGCCAAGAAGAAGAGGTCCGATGGGACGTGGCATGCAGCCGGGCGAAAAACCGAAAGATTTAAAGAAGTCCATTAAGCAGCTGATGCAATATATCGGAAAATACAAAATCGGCATTTTTATTGTTATGATCTGTGCAGCCTGCTCTACCGTATTTACCGTAATCGGACCAAAGATTTTAGGTAAAGCGACGACCGCCTTGTCTGAGGGCCTAATGGATAAAATCAAAGGAACGGGAAGCATCGATTTTACAAAGATTGGAATCATCCTGTTGTTTGTATTGGGGTTGTATCTGTGCAGTGCATTGTTCAGCTTTATTCAGGGCTGGATCATGACAGGTGTGACCCAGAAAGTATGTTATCAGCTGCGAAAAGAAATTTCAGAGAAAATCAATCGCATGCCGATGAAGTATTTTGAGAGCCGTACGTACGGTGAGGTTCTCTCCCGTATCACCAATGATGTCGATACGTTAGGACAGGGACTGAACCAGAGTATTACGACCATTATTACTTCCGTTGCAACGCTGATCGGTGTATTGATCATGATGCTGAGCATTTCTCCGCTCATGACACTGATCGCTTTGGTTATTCTTCCTATTTCTATGGGACTGATCGGATTCGTGACGAAGAAATCGCAGAAATTCTTCCGTGCACAGCAGGAATATCTGGGACATATCAACGGTCAGGTCGAGGAAGTCTATGGAGGACATCTTGTGATCAAGGCTTTTAACCGCGAGAAAGATACGATTGATGAGTTTGAGAAAACAAATAAAATTCTCTATGATTCTGCATGGAAGTCACAGTTTTTATCCGGCATGATGCATCCAATCATGATGTTTGTCGGAAACCTTGGATATGCATGTGTGGCATTGACCGGTGGTTTACTTGCAATCAAAAATGTAATTACGATTGGTGATATTCAGGCGTTCATTCAGTATGTAAAGAACTTTACCCAGCCAATCCAGCAGATTGCACAGGTCATCAATATGGTACAGTCGATGTCTGCTGCATCGGAGCGTGTATTTGAATTTCTGAATGAAGAAGAGGAAGTACAGATTGTAGAAAACCCGGCAGATATTACAACCGTCACAGGCGAAGTTACCTTTGATCATGTGCATTTTGGTTATAATCCGGAGCAGATTATTATTAATGATTTCAGTGCTAAGGTAAAGCCGGGTCAGAAGATCGCAATCGTAGGACCGACCGGAGCCGGAAAGACAACAATGGTAAAACTGCTCATGCGTTTCTATGATGTAAACAGTGGTGCGATTCTGTTGAATGATCACAATATCAAAGACTTCAACCGAAGAGAACTGCGCGATGCATTTGGTATGGTATTGCAGGATACCTGGCTGTTTAAAGGAACCATCATGGAGAATATCCGCTACGGAAGACTCGATGCAACCGATGAGGAAGTGATTGCAGCGGCAAAAGCTGCCAGAGCGCATCATTTCATTCAGACACTTCCGGGTGGGTATCAGATGGAGTTAAATGAAGATGCCAGCAACGTATCACAGGGACAGAAACAGCTTCTGACCATTGCAAGAGCGATTCTTGCAGATAACAAGATTCTCATTCTCGATGAGGCAACTTCTTCCGTCGATACAAGAACCGAAATCGAGATTCAGAAAGCGATGGATAATCTGATGAAGGGCAGAACAAGTTTTGTCATCGCCCACAGACTTTCCACGATCCGTGATGCAGATCTCATTCTTGTTATGAAAGACGGCGATATTATTGAACAGGGTAACCACGAGGAACTTCTTGCAGCGAACGGTTTCTATGCAAACCTTTACAATTCGCAGTTTGAAGATGTAGTGGCTTAGTTGTAATTGAAAATGCATTAAGTAAATTGTTTACAAAAAATCTAAAAAAATCTTGAAAAATACATTGATACACGATATATTGTTTTTTAGGGCAATTTTCGAGATGAAGTTTGCAGGAAAACGACGCAAGTCTACCGAAGGAGTAACACTCTCAGGTGCCGGCTGACCGGTGCAACTGTAAATGGATCGACTCTCTGGAGACACCTGGATATGATCAGGGGCCGAAGGTGCAACATACGCGATGCGTATGAATCTCTCAGGCAACAGGACAGAGAAGATATCTTTATCAAAGTATAAATCGTATCTTCTATCCCATGTGTGCATTGCATACATGGGATAATTTATACAGACAGAACAATGATTCAGAAATACAAAGTTTCCTGTCTGTGAACCAATCAAGGGAATCTCCCGATTTTCCAGAAGTTTTGAAAAATGCACACAATACAAAAGAAACGAGAGGTAAAAAAGTATGAGTGCAATTAATGATTTCCTATCCACGGTGGACAATCTGGTCTGGGGTGTACCGCTTATGGTGCTGATCCTTGCAGGCGGTTTACTGCTGACGGTGCGTCTGGGGCTTTTACAGGTAAGAAAGCTTCCGCTGGCACTGAAGTGGATGATTAAGAATGAGGAAGAGGCAGAAGGAGCCAGGGGAGAGATTTCCAGCTTCGCTGCGCTATGTACCGCGTTAAGCGCAACGATCGGTACCGGTAACATCGTCGGAGTGGCAACTGCCGTAGGTGCAGGTGGTCCGGGAGCGTTGTTCTGGATGATCGTAGCGGCTTTCTTTGGTATGGCAACCAAGTATTCCGAAGGTCTGCTTGCTGTGAAGTATCGTGTGGTAGCAGAGGACGGACACAGTCTTGGTGGTCCTTTCTATTATATTGAGCGTGGTATGGGTGCAAAATGGAAATGGCTTGCAAAGCTGTTCGCATTTTTCGGTGTGTGTGTAGGTTTATTCGGAATTGGAACATTCAGCCAGGTAAACGGCATTGCCAGTGCTGTCAATGGATTTTTTGATCCGAACAATCAGCACAGTGTAAAAATCCTTCCATTCCTTGGAGAATATTCATGGTCGGTTGTGATCGCATCCTTGATCCTTGCATTCTGTGTAGCTGCCGTACTGATCGGTGGTGTAAAGAGAATCGCAAGTGTCAGCCAGATCATTGTACCGTTTATGGCGATTATTTATGTGGTATTTGTTATTATTCTTGTTATCTGTAATATTACAGAAGTTCCGGCAGCAATCGTTACGATTGTAAAGGCTGCATTTAATCCAAGAGCAGTTACCGGTGGTGTGGTCGGAAGCATGGTCGTTGCAATGCAAAAAGGTGTTGCCAGAGGTATCTTCTCAAACGAGGCAGGTCTTGGTAGTGCACCAATCGCAGCTGCAGCTGCACAGACAAAGGAGCCGGTTCGTCAGGGACTTGTCAGCATGACAGGAACATTTATTGATACCATTGTCATCTGTACACTTACCGGACTTTCCATTGTACTGACCGGTGCATGGCAGGTAGAAGGCTTAGAAGGTGTGCAGGTTACAACTTATGCATTCCAGAATGGACTTCCATTCCCGGCAGAGGTATCTTCTTTTATTCTGATGCTGTGTCTGGTATTCTTCGCATTCACAACGATTCTCGGATGGGATTATTACAGTGAGCGTTGTCTGGAGTACTTAAGCGGCGGAAATATGAAGCACGTAAAAGTATATCGCTGGATTTACATTCTGGCTGTATTTATCGGACCATATATGACCGTAAGTGCTGTATGGACGATTGCCGATATCTTCAATGGTCTGATGGCAATTCCAAACATGATCGCGTTGTTTGCGTTGAGTGGTGTTGTTGTAAAGGAGACAAAGGATTTCCTCCGGAGACATAATGAATCACAATACAAATAAAGAGATAGTTACAGACGAAAAGAAGCTGTTGCATGATTTCATGCAGCGGCTTTTTTCATGTCAGAAGTTCTATAAGAGATTCTTTGATTACAAAAAATCCACATTATCTACAAAATCAGACAAAACTCACATACAAATTCTGCCATTCTAATACAGAAATCGAACCGACAGGAGGAACTACAAATGCGAAAGTGGAGTGCATTATGTGTCATCGTATTTGCACTGATTCTTTTATATGGATGCAGAAACAGTGTGCAAAGCCAACCGAAGAAAACTGTGGATTTGCCGGAGCTGCGCATCGGATGTGATGAATATGAACCATACAATTACAGTGATGAATATGGAAAAAGAATTGGAATTGACGCAGAGATCGCAACTGAGGCATGCAGACGGATGGGAATGAAACCGGTGTTTGTCTCAATCAAATGGGATGAAAAGGATGAATTACTTGAAGAAAAGCAAATTGATTGTGCATGGAACTGCTTTTCCATGAATGACCGCAAAGATGCGTATCAATGGGCAGGACCATATCTGACGAGCCGGGAAATGGTGGTTGTTGCAAAGGACAGTTCCATCAAAAGCATCAAAGATCTGGATGGAAAAATTGTCGGCGTGCAGACAAGCACACAGCCGGAAAAAATTTTTCTGGAAGAAGATGAAGAAGTACCGGATGTGAAATTTGTGTATTCGTTTCCGGACATGGAAGATGCACTGATGGTATTACAGCAGGGGTATGTGGACGCTGTGGCAGGTCATGAGGGCACTTTGATCCGGCGGATGAAAAATATCAAAGGAGAGTATCGTTTACTGGAGGAAAGTTTGCTGGAGACGGATATTGGAGTTGCCTTTTCAAAGAAAGCGGATGCGGATCTGGTACAGAAGCTGGATCGGATTCTCACAGACATGAAAGAGGATGGAACAATTGCTTCCATAGAAGAGAAATATGATGTGGAAAATTGGAGATAAGCGATGAAAATTACGATAAAACTGATTTTACTGTTTCTTATTCCGGGATTTTTGCTTTTCCATGGAATGTATTATATACAGACAATGTCTAACTTGCACAATGCAAATAACGAGATTTCGGATATTATGCACTTTGTAGCAGAGCAATGTGCAAGATATGACAATCTGATAGAGACAGATGAGGTACAGACACAGATTGATCTGGTAGAAAAAACAAATGAATTAAGCAGAAATCTGCAGCACCATACGGATGGGGTTACGAGTGGATGCCTGAAGGAATATGTGGAGGAACAGCATCTGGCGGGAGCGATGATTCTGGATGAGAATCTGAAACCTGTATATCAGGCACAGATGGATCGTACTGGTTATAAGTTTTGGAAAGAAGCAATCGAAAGCGAGAGTGTAAAAAATATTTGTCAGGCATCGAAAAAGGTGTTGGTGGATGGAAGGGATGTGGATGGAATTCCTTATCATTATGTGGCTATGGCACGTCGGGACACCGGAGGAATCGTGTTTTGTTATGTGAGAGGATCTTCGCGTTCGGCTGGAGTGGATGAAATCCGCATGGACAATTTGCTGACAGGATATAAAATTGATATGAATGGAACTGTGGCAATGACAGAGGGGGACCGGGTGATCAGTTCCAATGATGCGAACATGCAGGAAAAAAAGATTCAGGATTGTCCACAAATTGTGATGTTCAATAAAAAATGGAAACCGGGAAAGCTTATCAGCATAAAAAAGGACAAGAAAACATATTATGGCCGGCATATTAAATGCAATCAGTATTATGTCTATGTTTTCTTTGAAGCCAAAGAAGTTTTTTCCGGAAGAAGGAATATAATGGCATATGTCATGAGCATCTATCTGTTTTTCTGGATTATTCTTGTGGTGATCCTGCAGCAGTCACAGCGCCGTAAAATGGAAGAACAGCAGAAAAAAGAAATGGAATATCAGGAAAAACTGTTTGCATCCATGGAGGAGGCAAAGCGGGCAAATGTGGCGAAAACAGAATTCCTGCGTCGAATGAGTCATGACATACGGACCCCAATCAATGGAATTCTTGGGCTGCTTGAAATTGGCGATCACTTTCCGGATGATATGGAAAAACAAAGCGAATGCCGGAAGAAAATCCGGGGAGCGTCCGGCTTTTTATTTAATCTGGTCAATGATGTGTTAGATATGAGTAAGATGGAATCCGGAGAAATTATTATCGAGGAAGTTCCGTTCAGTCTTAAAAATATCCTGGATGAAATCGTGGAACTGATCGAAGTACAGGCCATCGAACAGGGACTTCAATTTGATGCAAAATGTTCGGCAGATGCAGAGTGGAATCTGATCGGAAGTCCGGTGCATTTACATCAGATACTGGTTAACATAGCGGGCAACGCAGTAAAGTATAGCCGAAAGAATGGTTATCTGCATCTGAGTTGCTATCAGATTTCAGCGGATGAGGATACGGCAATTTTCCGGTTTGTCTGTGAAGACAATGGCGTGGGCATGAGCAAAGAATTTCAGGAGCATATGTTTGAACCTTTTACGCAGGAAGAGGACAGTCCGCGAACCAAACTAAGAGGAACGGGACTGGGGCTTTCCATTGTAAAAAAGCTGCTTGAACAGATGGATGGAACCATTGAAGTTGTCAGTGAGCGGGGCAAGGGAAGTAAGTTTATGGTGACAATTCCATTTCAGATTGATCGGCTTGCAAAAGAAAAAGAGACAAAGGAAAATGTGCAAAAAGATTTGCGGCCATTGCAGGATATGTGTATACTTCTTGTGGAAGACAATGAATTAAATATGGAAATCGCAGAGTTTATTTTGGAGGATAAAGGAGCCTCGATCATAAAGGCATGGAACGGAAAAGAAGCGGTAGATATTTTTGAAGCATCAGAACCGGAGTCCATCGATGTGATTCTTATGGATATTATGATGCCGGTAATGGATGGACTGACTGCAACACAGACCATTCGAAAACTTGAAAGGAAGGATGCGGCGACGGTGCCGATTCTTGCCATGACAGCGAATGCATTTGCCGATGATGCCAAGAGGAGCCGGCAGGCGGGAATGAATGAGCACCTTTCAAAACCGTTGGATATCGGCAAGGTAATCGAAGCGATTGAAAAGTACAGGAGAAACATTAAGTAACCAAAAACATTGTCAATAGTGATTAAATGTGTTGAAATATACTCATGGAGGATATTGTTATGAACACATCTAATATCACTAATTACAAACCAAAAGATTTTGCTGAATTATTGGGTGTCTCAGTCAAAACGTTACAACGTTGGGACAGAGAGGGGATTCTGAAAGCAAATCGCACTCCGACTGATAGGCGTTATTATACTTATGACCAATATCTTCAGTTTAAGGGTATAAATACTGAAAACGATAATCGTCAGATTGTTATTTATGCCAGAGTATCTACAAGAAACCAAAAAGATGATTTACAAAACCAAGTAACTTTTTTACGTCAGTTTTGCAATGCTAAAGGTATCATTGTAGATCAATGTATTGAGGATTATGGAAGTGGGCTTAACTACAATCGTAAATATAAAAAACAAATAGAAGGTGATGAGGAAATTGCTAAAGAGCTTCAAAACGGAAGTAAATCCGACAGTCGAGCAAAAAATCAAAATTAACAAGACTATCGGCACTTGCAGGTACGTCTATAACTTTTATCTCAGTCACAACAAAACTTTACACGATAACGGTGAAAAGTTTATGACTGGCAAGAGTTTTAGCGTATGGCTTAATAATGAGTACATTCCTAATAATCCTGATAAAGTATGGATGAAAGAAGCGTATTCAAAAGCTGTAAAAAAGTCTATTGAAGATGGATGTACTGCATTTACAAGATTTTTTAAACATCAAAGTGCTTTTCCTAATTTCAAAAAGAAAGGTAAATCTGATGTAAAAATGTATTTCGTAAAGAATAATCCTAAAGATTGCAGATGTGAAAGACATAGGTTAAACATACCAACTTTAGGTTGGGTGCGCATTAAAGAAAAAGGCTATATACCAACAACTAAAGACGGATGGAAAATCAAAAGCGGTACAGTATCCATCAAAGCAGGCAGATATTATGTATCAGTTCTTGTAGAAATTCCCGACGCTAAGATTGCTAATAATAGTAATGACGGTATAGGAATTGACCTAGGTTTGAAAGACTTGGCTATTGTTTCTAATGGTAAAACTTATAAAAATATCAATAAGTCAGCAAAAATTAAAAAAATAGAAAAGAAACTGCGCAGAGAACAAAGATGTCTCTCACGCAAGTATGAAAATTTAAAGAAAGGAGAGTCCACTCAAAAGAATATACAAAAGCAAAAGCTCAAAGTACAAAGACTTCATCATAAAATAGATAATATCCGTACTGATTATATCAATAAATCAATAGCCGAGATAGTGAAAACCAAGCCATCTTATATAACGATTGAAGATTTGAATGTATCAGGAATGATGAAGAACAGACATCTATCAAAAGCCGTTGCATCGCAAAAATTCTATGAATTTAGAACTAAGCTTAAAGCGAAGTGTGATGAAAATGGTATTGAATTAAGAGTCGTAGACAGATGGTATCCATCATCCAAAATATGTCATTGCTGTGGTGCTATCAAGAAAGATTTGAAGCTTTCAGATAGAATATACCGTTGTGATTGTGGCTATGTCGAGGATAGGGATTTTAATGCTGCTCTTAATCTAAGAAATGCTTTGACTTACGAAGTTGCACAATGAAAGCAAACGTAAGTATGTACTGCGGGCTATCGCAGGAATTTACGACTGTGGAGTGTACAAGAACTTGTGAGTAGCGTATTGTTTATAATCGCCAAAGCATACACATTGAAGCAGTAAGAAGTATCCGCAAGGACTTCAATTCTCGATGTGTTTGAGTTTATTTAAACACATTTTGAGTGGCAGATAGTATGTATCGTATTTTTATAGTGGAAGATGATGAGACAATTGCAAAAATGGTGGCAAAGCATTTGGAAAAATGGGATTATGAAGTCTGGACAGTAAAAGATTTTTCGAATGTGATGACGGAGTTTGTGGACTTTGATCCGCAACTGATTCTGATGGACATCCGTTTGCCGTTTTTTAATGGATATCACTGGTGCACGGAAATTCGCAATGTTTCCAAGGTGCCGATCATCTTTTTGTCATCAGTGGCAGACAACATGAATATCGTTATGGCTGTGAGTATGGGGGCGGATGATTTTATAGCCAAACCGTTTGATCTGGAAGTTTTGACGGTAAAGATTCAGGCGCTGCTTCGCAGAAGCTATGATTTTGCAGGAAGCAGCAGTGTGATCGAACACAAAGGAGTCATGTTTCAGGTAAATGATGGAACGATTACTTACAATGGGGTGAAACTGGAACTTACGAAAAATGAGAGCAAAATTATGCAGACGCTGCTTGTAAATAAAGAGGAAATTGTGACAAGAGATACCCTTATGACGAAACTCTGGGAGAGTGATTCCTATGTGGATGAAAATACGTTATCAGTCAATGTGAACCGTCTGCGCAAAAAGCTTGCAGAAATCGGACTGGAAAACTTTATTATTACAAAGAAAGGTATTGGGTATCGTATCGGATGAGTTGTCTCAATAAATTTGTAAAAAGAAATTTTCTGTGGATTCTGCTTGCGCTGCTTTTGGCAGGAAGCCATCTGTTATATCTGTATCTTTTACCAGCATCTGTGGAGGATATTGGTTATGCGGCACTGCTGGATACGTGTCTTTTGGGATTGTTTTTCTTCCTTGCATGGATCGGATACATCCGAAGAGTAAAGAAGTTTCAGAAGCTTCTTGCATTGCCGATACCGGATCAGATTAAAGTTCCGGAACCGGTGGATGATATTGAACAGTTATATGGGCAGATACTGGAAAATGTTGCGATACAGCAGCGACTGCTGGAGGATCAGACACAGTTACAGCAGACAGAGATGTATGATTATTATGCCCGCTGGGTGCATCAGATCAAGACACCGATTGCAGCCTTACAGCTGCTTCTGGAAACGCAGAAAAAAGACGTCGCAAAGGATGCAGAAACGATTCTGGGAAAAGCGGGAAAAGAAAATGCGGTGCTTGAAAATCTTCTGGAGCAGCAGTATACACAGAATATGGAACAGTTTTCCGATATGGAAGAAGAACTGTTTTGCATTGAACAGTATGTGGGGATGGCATTGCAGTATCAGAGGGTAAAAAGTGAAAGCAATGATTATGTATTCACACAGGTTTCGGTGGACAAAATGGTGCGCACGGTCATCCGTAAATTTGCAAAGCTGATGATTCGAAAGAAAATCCCCATGCAGTATGAGGGCTGCAGACAGCAGGTCATTACGGATGAAAAATGGTGTGCATTTGTATTGGAGCAGGTTCTTTCCAATGCAATTAAATATACGAAGCATGGAACAATTTGGATTCGAATAGAACAGGAACCAAATTGGCTGTATATTGTGATTGAAGATCAGAGAATCGGAATCCGAAAGGAAGACATTCCGCGTGTATTTGAAAAGGGATACAGCGGATACAATGGGCATGAAGATAAACGGTCCACCGGCATCGGATTGTATTTGAGCAGACAGATTTTAGAAAAACTGGGACATACGATTCGAATTGAATCGGAAGTGGGAAAAGGCACTGCAGTGTGGATTGGATTTTCCATGAAACAAATTAATGTGCAGGATTAACAGGCGTATCTTACAGAAATGTAAGGTACGCTTTTAAAATGTAAGACAAATCGATGGTTGGAAGGAAACTCATTTGTTATACTGACTGCATAAACAACTGGCGCCACAAAAAATAAAGGAGTATATCAAAATGGCAATTTTAGAAGTAAGTAATCTAAAAAAAATATATACCACACGATTTGGTGGAAATCAGGTACAGGCTTTGTCAAGAATCAGTTTTTCTGTGGAAGAGGGCGAGTATGTTGCTATCATGGGTGAATCCGGTTCCGGTAAAACCACACTGTTAAATATTCTTGCAGCGCTGGACAAACCAACGGCGGGAACCGTTGTATTAAATGGAAAAAATTTAGCGACAGTCCGGGAAAAAGAAATGTCTGCGTTTCGAAGAGAACATCTTGGATTTGTATTTCAGGACTTCAATCTGCTGGACAATTTTTCACTAAAAGATAATATTTTTCTCCCGCTTGTTCTCTCCGGCGTGGACTATCCGCAGATGGAACAGCGCCTTGCACCGATTGCAAAGAAACTGGGGATTACAAGTCTGCTGAATAAATATCCGTATGAAGTGTCCGGCGGACAAAAGCAGAGAACAGCGGTAGCACGCGCTCTGATCACACAGCCGGAACTGATTCTCGCGGATGAACCGACCGGTGCCCTGGATTCCAAAGCATCGGACAGCATGCTTACGCTTTTCAACCAGATTAATGAAGAAGGACAGACCATTCTTATGGTAACCCATAGTACGAAAGCAGCAAGCCACGCGAACCGTGTTTTATTTATTAAGGATGGAGAAGTGTTTCATCAGCTGTATCGGGGAAATATGTCAAATGAACAACTGTATGCAAAGATTTCCGATACTCTGACAGTGTTGACGACAGGTGGTGAGCAGCATGAATAAAATTTACGTGAGACTGGCAAAGACCAATATGCGCAATAACCGGCAACTGTATGTTCCCTATATTTTGTCAGGACTTATTACGGTAGCAATGTTTTACCTGATGACATTTCTGAGTGGAAATGAAGGCCTTGCACATGCAAGGGGCGCTGAAATGATTGGACGGATTTTATCCTTCGGAGTTGGTATCATCGGAATTTTTTCTTATATTTTTATTTTTTATACCAACAGTTTTATCAGCAAACGAAGAAAAAAAGAAATCGGTATCTACAATATTTTAGGCATGGAAAAACGGCATATTGGCAAGGTGCTTGCGATAGAGACGCTGTATACTTCGGTTTTGGCAATTGGTGGAGGAATTATTGGAGGAATTATTTTCTCAAAACTGATGCTGATGTTTTTATATCGGATTCTGGATATTACAACAACTGTAAGTTTTGAAATTTCCTGGCAGGGAATAGAGTACACGATTGTACTTTTTGGAATTCTGTATTTTCTTACATTTCTTTATAATTATATGCAGATGAAACTTGCAAATCCGATGGAACTTCTTCGTGGCGGAAATGTGGGAGAAAAGGAGCCAAAGACCAAAGTATTGATGACACTTGCAGGAATGGTGTGTCTTGGAATCGGCTATTATATTGCATTTACTACAGAAAATCCGTTAAAAGTACTGACACTGTTTTTCCTTGCAGTTGTCCTTGTAATCATAGGCACGTATTTTCTGTTTATTGCAGGAAGTATTGCATTGCTCAAACTTATGCGTAAAAACAAGAAATTTTATTATAACAAAAAGCATTTTACAGCGGTATCCGGAATGCTTTACCGTATGAAACAGAATGCAGCGGGACTCGCAAGCATCTGTATTTTGTCAACTATGGTTCTAGTTGTGATTTCTATGACGGTGAGTATGTTTGCCGGAATCGGTGATGAACTGCTATCACGGTATCCAAATGAAATAAATGTATATTCCTATGAAAAAACATTGGATGACAATGAACTGAAAAATCAGGAAGAAATCGCAGCTTTCATTGAAAAATCAGGAAGAAAAATTGAAAAGAAGGTTGGATACAGTTATCTGTCCATGCTTATGCAGATGCAGGGAGATAAGCTGGAATTACCGTCAGATACTTCAGCAGACAAATATACGGTAAACATGGTTACCCGTGAGAATTTTCTGGCAATGCAAAAAGTATTGGGGAAAAAGGATGTGCCGGAAGTTGCGGAACATACTGTGGCCATCTATGGTTCCAAATGGAATGGAGGAAAGACCGTTACTATTTTAGGGGAAAAATACAAGGTGGCAAAAACACATGTGCATGAGCTTCGGGATGCTTATACCAATTCCGAAGTGCAGGGGGCATATTACATCATTGTGGACAGTGAAAAAACGGTAGAAGAATTGTTCGAAAAGCAAAAGAAGCTGCTGGGCGATCATGCGTACAGTTTTTGCAGAGTCAGTGGATATGAGATTGACGGAACAAAGGCGCAGAAGGTCGCATGTGAGGAAAAACTCGGTAAACTGATAGAAAAGCAGAATGAAAACCGCAGCAATCTGGAAAACCGGTATGTGGAAGGGCGCCTGTCACACGAACAGAATTTTTATACCATATATGGGGGCCTGTTTTTCCTCGGCATTTTCCTTGGTTCCATGTTCCTTATGGTGACAGTTATGATTATCTTTTATAAACAGATTTCGGAAGGATATGACGACCGGCAGCGATATGAAATCATGGAGAAAGTGGGAATGAGCAACCAGGAAGTAAAAGTGTCTATTCAGTCACAGGTGCGCATTGTATTCTTCCTGCCGCTTGTGATGGCAGCCATTCATGTGACGGCAGCATTTCCGATGATCCGCAGACTGCTGGTACTTTTGAATCTGTCAAACACAGGATTGTTTGTAAAATGTCTGGTGATTACATTGCTTGTTTTTATGCTGATCTATTATCTGGTTTTCCGTCTTACGTCGCGTGCTTATTACCGCATTGTCGGAAATCAGGTGAATAAGTAATTTTATGATATGAGGGTCAAAAGGTATTTTGCCCCTCATTTATGATTAATCAGATTACTACATGCTACGCATTCCCGTAATCTGACTCCACCTCGAAATCCGCTAATTTTCTGCGTTTCAGCAGTAAATTGCTACTTTCTCGGTGTAGTGCGGGTCACTAAGGTATACATCGAATTGCATGCAAGCATGCATCGATGATACCTTTTGACCCTTTAATCATTTTATAGTTCAAAAGTACTTGACATTTGCTAAATCCCCCCTATATAATAGGTGCCAATTGAGATGTATATATGTTGAATGTGAGATATAAGGAGATGTTATTATGTCTAAGAAATATGTAAAACCAATGATTGCAATCGTACCGGATTATGCAGAGGGTGTTTATGCTGCAAGTGGAAACAAACAGGGCAAACTTGATGTGACTTATTCCGGAGTATGGGATAAATGGAATGGTGGTGGAAAAATTCTTGCCAATGTAAATTGGAGTGGAATAGAAGGAACTATCACTTTAAAGATGAAATTCAATGAAACGATTTTACAGGTAGAAGCAGCAGGTGCTACTTCTTCTGTATCTGGAAATAATGTGACACTTACATTTCCAGCAACTGCAGAATGTCCGATGATGGTCGGTCTGCATTTGGATGGGGCAGCAAAACAGGTCGAAGAGGTTCAGCTGGACAGCTACGATTACTCGGTAAATTAAGGAGCAGAGAATGGAACTGCTGGAAGAAATAAAGAAGAAGGATGCGAAAGCATTTACCCATGGAGGGAAATTTCATGCAGATGATGTATTTTCATCTGCATTACTTTTGTATATCAACCCGGAGATCGTTATCTCCAGAGGAAATAAAGCCCCGGAAGATTTTGACGGAATCGTATTTGATATCGGACGAGGCAGATACGATCATCACCAAAAAGACAGCAGGGTGCGTGAGAATGGAGTTCCTTATGCGGCTTTTGGGCTGTTATGGGAAGTACTTGGAAAAGAAATCCTAGGTGAAGAACTTGCAGAGAAACTGGATGAATCATTTATTCAGCCTCTGGATATCAACGATAATACAGGGGAGAAAAATGAACTCGCCACGCTGATTGGAAATTTTAATCCGCCATGGGATGCAAAAGGGGGAAGCGATGAAGCATTTTTTCAGGCGGTCAGTGTTGCTGGAATGATTCTGGAAAACAAATTTGAGCGGTACCGTGGAAATGCCCGCGCAGACCAGCGCGTGGAACAGGTGCTCGAAGAACATAATCCAAAGGACCGCATCCTTGTGCTTCCGGAATTTATTCCCTGCCAGAAAGCTTTGGCTGAGACAGAGATCGCGTTTGTTATTTTTCCTTCCAATCGTGGAGGATATTGTATTCAGCCACAGAAACGAGAGTATTCCATGAATTATAAATGCAGTTTTCCGTCGCAATGGCTCGGACTCGAAGGAGAGGAGCTGGTAAAAGAGACCGGATTAAGCAGTGCAGTCTTTTGTCACAAAGGCGGTTTTCTCATGACGGTTGGAGAACTGGAGGACGCGAAAGCAGCATGCAAAAAGGCACTTGAGGTTTATCAGGAGGATTCTGTGATCGTGAGCCTTTCCGCACCGGATACCGAAGCAGAGGAACTTTTGAAACAGATTGCCGGCGCCAGAGGCATTCCGTCGGTACGCATCTGCCATGTGGATTTTGCAGCATTGCCGGAACTGGAAATTGAGGACAATTATGCGGAAGTTGCGCTGGAAAAGCAGGACTGGAAGGCGCGTGTTAAGGAACAGGTCAGACAGATATTAAAATATAAGCCGGAAGCTGTCTATGTGCAGGGCAATGTGTTTGAGACTTACCCGATTGTGCATGCGCTTCGAAAGAAACATATACCGGTACTTACTATGATTGAAAAAGCCGGAAGAAAACTGGTTGTACGGATTCCGTCCGGATCGTAAAGAAAAAGGAAAATCAAACAATATAGAAAAGGGCGCTTGAAATTTGCCCTCAGTTGAGACTCTGAAATAGCATCTGACTTTAGGCGGTTGGGATGCTATTTTTTTGTCGTTATGGTTACTAGAGGGCATAAAACATCGGAAACTCAAGAGGATTCTGCGTTGAAAATAGGATTATTATGTGATAAGATTATAAGGAAATGTTGCCGAAGAGCAGTATCAAGACTTAGTTTTTGTTACCAAAACAAAATGGTGTCAAAACAGTAAAATAGAAATAATCAAGAGGCGCAAACCCTTGCAAATAGGAGGTTTATAAGACAATGGAAGCTTACAAGAGCGAGTTTATTGAATTTATGGTACAGAGTGATGTTTTGAAATTTGGCGATTTTACCTTAAAAAGTGGTAGAAAATCGCCTTTCTTTATGAATGCAGGTGCATATGTTACCGGTTCCCAGTTAAAAAGATTAGGTGAGTATTATGCAAAGGCAATCCATGCAAATTATGGAGATGACTTTGATGTGTTATTCGGACCGGCATATAAGGGAATTCCACTTGCTGTCGTTACAGCAATCGCATACAGTGAACTCTACGGAAAAGAAGTTCGTTACTGTTCTGATCGTAAAGAGGCAAAGGATCACGGTGCAGACAAGGGAGGATTCCTTGGAAGCAGCTTAAAAGATGGAGATCGTGTCGTTATGATCGAGGATGTGACAACATCCGGCAAGTCTATGGAAGAGACAGTACCGAAGGTACGTGGAGCAGCAAATGTAGAAATCGTGGGACTTATGGTAAGTCTGAATCGTATGGAAGTTGGCCAGGGCGGCAAAGTCAGCGCGCTGGATGAAATCCATGAAAAATATGGTTTTGAAGGAAAAGCAATTGTAACAATGGAAGAAGTTGTGGAGCACTTATATAATCGTGAGTGCCAGGGAAGAATTGTTATTGATGACACATTAAAAGAGGCAATTGACCAGTATTACAAGCAGTATGGATGCAACTAAGTGGCATCGGAGAGTATTATCGGTACTGTTTATCGTATATTTGATTTTGTTATTTTATTTTTTGTTCTTTTCCGAAGGATTTGGAAGAACACAGTTTGGAGAAGAGTACCGGTATAATCTCACGCTTTTTAAGGAGATTACACGTTTTATCCGTTACCGGCATCTGCTTGGATTTAAAGCAGTGTTCATCAATATCGCAGGAAATGTGATCGCATTTATGCCACTTGGCTTTTTCCTGCCGACATTGCATCCGAAGAAACGCAATGGAATCGTGGTTGTGATTCACTGTTTTTTCCTCAGCCTTCTGGTGGAGGTTATACAGCTGGTATTTCGACTGGGATGTTTTGATGTGGACGATTTGTTTTTAAATACACTGGGCGGATTACTTGGATACTTGACGTATTTTATTATTAAAACAATAAGAAATGGGAAGGATAACCAATGAGAAAACACAAAAGACACGGATCTTACAAGTTCACAGAGAAGACCCATTCCAAGAGAGGAATTGTGGCTACGGTTCTTGCCCTTGTGCTTTTGGTGCTGTATCTGGTGATTCTGGAACTTGCATTTCGTGCAAATGGAGAACTGTCTGCTTATTATGGAAGCATCGGAGTGCTCGCAATGCTTGCGTCCGTTGTTGTGGTAGTTGTTGCGGCAGGCAGTCTTCGGGAAGAGGATTCTTTCCGTTTGTTCCCAAGACTGGGACTGTTTCTGTCAGTGGTTAATATTGCATGCTGGGCAGGAACCTATGTCATGGGATTTGTAATATGATTAAAGGGTCAAAAGGTATCATCGATGCATGTAATTCGATGTATACCTTAGTGAGGTTTTTGAAGGTATGAGTTATAAGGAATTGTTCCGGGAAAATAATGAACAATATACAGAAAGAATTGCGCTGGTCATGGAGCGCATCGGAGATATCGTAGTAGATGGAGCCATAACGGTACCGGAAGTTTACCGCGGATATTTTGAACAGATGGCAAATTATCTTCTGTTGGAGCATAGTGTGGCAGAAGAGGCGATATCCGGCGAATTTTCCATAATGACAGCAGCACAGGGGGAACAGTTAAATCAGCGTTTGTATGATGATGTACAGGAGGCTGGTTATGAGAAAAGCTTCGCAAACCCGGCATATGCATGCAGTTGTATGGGAACGGAATACGGACAGATTCTTTCCATGCTTGATGCAAAGTTTCACAGCATCGCGCCGTATTGTGCAGAAGGAAATCTTACCTATATCTGTCTGTATGCGGAGCTTTTTGTAGAACTTTATAATTGTTTTGAAGACATTGATAACTTAAGTGTAAAAGAGTTGAAGAGTATTATTTATTCTTTCATGCATGATTACACCGAGATATTTAACCAGGATGCCATTGAGCGTCTGGTCACGACAAGAGACGATTATTATAAAGAACTGGTCATGCAGGCAGATTTGTCAGATGCCTCTTATCTGTTTCGCTATGCAATGTGCATTGGCAGCGATGAAATGAAATCGTATGCGTTTTTAAATACGTTTTCTGACGAACAGGTACAGGCGATGGCAGATACATTTACGGAAGGATACCGCATCGGATTTGCCACAACCGGAAAAGATATTACAAAGAAATCCATTGCAGAGATTCGCTATCCAATTGGGTTCGAGCGGATGGTACGCTATGCAGTGAACAATTTTAAGAAGATGGGACTGGATTCGATTCTGCGTCCGTTTTCGATATCATTGAATAAACAGTACACATATGATCACCGGGAGGACAGAGGACTCTGGCTGGATAAGGCATTGATTGAGCGCGGACTTGAAGTGGAACGCAGTGTCTGGGAAAAATTAAAAGCGCAGGCACCGGCATATGGAGGTCCGGCTGTAATTGATATATTTGGCACGAAGCCTTTTTCACCGGAGCAGAAGGATGCCTGTGTGAAGTTTACCGAAAAACAGCAGAAACTGTTGGTATATCAGCGCAGTGAATCCAGTCAGCTGATCAATAAATATATCCGTGGGGAGGAACGCAGTTTTACAATTATTGCATATCCGGTTCCTTCCATCGGGGAGCAGTTCGAGGAGATTTTTGCGGAGACGGTTAAAATCAATACGCTTGATTATGCATTGTATCGCGATATGCAGCAGAAAATCATCGATGTGTTAGATACGGCTGATATGGTACACATTCAGGGAACGAACGAAAACCGCACGGATCTGTATGTGAAAATTTATCCGCTGTCGGATCCTGCAAAAGAGACCGCATTCGAAAACTGCGTGGCAGATGTCAATATTCCGGTGGGAGAAGTGTTTACCTCTCCGGTTCTTACCGGAACCAATGGAAAGCTTCATGTCAGTCAGGTATATTTGAATGAATTGAACTACGAAAATCTGGAACTGGATTTCGTGGATGGAAAGATTGTATCGTATACCTGCACGAATTTTGAAGAGGAAGCAGAAAATAAAAAATATATTGAAGATAATGTATTGTATCATCATAAGACACTTCCGATGGGAGAGTTTGCCATCGGAACCAACACGACGGCTTATGTGATGGCCCGTAAATATGGCATTGCGGATAAGCTGCCGATTCTGATTGCAGAAAAGACAGGACCGCATTTTGCAGTGGGAGATACCTGCTACACCTATGATGAGGACAATATGACCTATAACCCGGACGGCAAGGCGATTGTCGCGAGGGATAATGAAATTTCGATGCTTCGAAAAGAAGACATCTCAAAAGCATATTTTAACTGTCATACCGATATTACGATTCCGTATGACGAGCTTGGAAAAATTACCGTGATCCGCAAGGATAAAACCACGGAGGATATTATTGTAAATGGACGCTTTGTCGTACCGGGAACCGAGAAGCTGAATGAGCCTCTCGATGCTTTGGACGCACAGCGAAACCAATAGATATTAACTTGAAAACGAAGGAAAACAGGAGGAATTAAAAATGGCACAGGTAGGAATTGTAATGGGAAGTGACTCAGATATGCCGGTTATGGCAAAGGCAGCAGATATCTTGGATCAGCTTGGAGTAAGCTATGAGATGACAATTATTTCTGCACACCGTGAGCCGGATGTATTCTTTGAGTATGCAAAGACAGCAGAGGAGAAAGGCTTCAAAGTAATTATTGCAGGCGCAGGTATGGCAGCACATCTGCCAGGTATGTGTGCAGCTATCTTCCCAATGCCGGTCATTGGTATCCCAATGCATACAACTTCTCTTGGTGGAAGAGATTCTTTATACAGCATCGTCCAGATGCCAACTGGAATTCCGGTAGCGACAGTAGCCATCAATGGTGGAGCAAATGCCGGAATTCTTGCAGCAAAGATTCTTGCGACAAGCGATGCAGATTTACTTGCAAGACTCAAAGAGTATTCCAAGAATTTAAAAGAACAGGTTGAAGCAAAAGATGCACGCCTGAAAGAAGTTGGATATAAGAACTACTAATTAGAAAATTTACCATTTACTATTGGTAAAATCAGGTGTTTACAGATATACTATTAGATATAATAATATATTTAAGTACAGATATTAGGAGGAAAAATAAATGGACTACAAGAACGCAGGCGTAGATATCGAGGCAGGATACGAGTCAGTGGAACTTATGAAAAAGTATGTGAAAGCAACCATGCGTCCGGAAGTGTTAGGCGGACTGGGTGGTTTCTCCGGTGCTTTTTCTTTAGATACAATCAAAAATATGGAAGAGCCGGTTCTGTTATCCGGAACAGATGGATGTGGAACAAAAGTAAAGCTTGCATTTTTGATGGACAAGCATGATACCATTGGTATTGACGCTGTTGCCATGTGTGTAAATGACGTTGCATGTGCAGGTGGTGAACCATTATTTTTCCTGGATTATATTGCATGTGGAAAGAACTATCCGGAGAAGATCGCAACGATCGTAAGCGGTGTGGCAGAAGGCTGTAAGCAGTCCGGCTGTGCGCTGATCGGAGGAGAGACAGCAGAACATCCTGGACTTATGCCGGAGGATGAATATGATCTTGCCGGATTTACCGTAGGTGTAGTAGATAAGAAGGACATCATTACCGGAGAGGATGTAAAGGCTGGAGATGTGCTGATCGGTATGGCAAGTTCTGGTGTACATTCCAACGGATTCTCCCTTGTCCGCAAGATTTTCAAGATGGATAAAGAGACATTAAATACCTATGTGGACGAACTTGGCACAACACTCGGTGAGGCACTTCTTGCTCCGACACGTATTTATGTTGGTGCATTAAAGTCCATTAAGAATGCAGGAGTTCGCGTGAAAGCGTGCAGCCATATTACAGGTGGCGGTTTCTATGAGAATATTCCACGTATGCTTCCGGAAGGAAAGCACGCAGTTGTTGAGAAGAACAGCTATCCAATCCCACCAATCTTTACTTTGATGGCAAAGGAAGGAAACGTCGAAGAGCAGATGATGTACAATACATACAATATGGGACTTGGAATGATTCTTGCTGTAGATCCTGCAGATGTAGATAAGACAATGGAAGCAATCAAGGCAGCTGGAGATACTCCATATGTGGTTGGAAAAATCACAGACGGAGAGAAGGGTGTTACATTATGCTAAAAATCGCAGTGTGTGTATCCGGCGGTGGAACAAACTTACAGGCCATCATTGATGGAATTGAAAATCAGACAATCACCAACACAGAAATCGAAGTGGTGATCAGCAACAATAAGAATGCATATGCTTTGGAGCGCGCAAAGCAGCATGGAATCAAAAGCATCTGCATCAGTCCGAAAGATTATGCAAGCAGAGAAGAATTCAATGAGGATTTCCTGAAACAGCTGAATTCCTATCATGTGGATCTGGTCGTGCTGGCAGGATTTCTTGTAGTGATTCCGGAGCAGATGATCAAAGAATATACCAACCGGATCATCAATATTCATCCATCATTGATTCCATCTTTCTGCGGAACAGGATATTATGGATTGAAAGTGCATGAAGGTGTTCTTTCACGCGGTGTCAAAGTGACCGGAGCAACGGTGCATTTCGTGGATGAAGGAACGGATACCGGTCCAATCATTCTGCAGAAAGCAGTTGCAGTGGAGGAGACAGATACACCGGAAGTTCTGCAGCACCGTGTGATGGAGCAGGCAGAATGGATCATTATGCCAAAGGCGATTGATCTGATTGCAAATGGAAAAGTTACCGTGACAGACGGTAAGGTACATATCGGATAGAGTTCTTGAAAATAAGGAGAGTAGACATGAAAGTTCTTGTAGTAGGAAGCGGCGGACGTGAGCATGCAATTGTGACAAGTGTTGCAAAGAGCAAACGTGTAGATAAGATTTATTGTGCACCGGGCAATGCCGGAATCGCATCACTTGCAGAGTGTGTGCCAATTGGTGCTATGGAATTTGATAAACTGGTTGCTTTTGCAAAGGAACAGGCAATTGATTTTACAATCGTTGGAATGGACGATCCATTAGTAGGCGGAATCGTTGATGTGTTTGAGGCAGAGGGACTGAAGGTATTCGGACCACGCAAAAATGCGGCAATTCTTGAGGGATCGAAGGCTTTTTCCAAGGATCTCATGAAAAAATACAACATTCCAACAGCCGGATATGAGAATTTTACAGATCCACACGAGGCACTTGCATATCTTGAGACTGCAAAGATGCCAATCGTACTGAAAGCAGATGGACTTGCTTTGGGCAAAGGTGTATTGATCTGCAATACACTTGAAGAAGCAAAAGAAGGTGTCCGCACCATTATGGAGGACAAGAAGTTCGGTAATGCCGGAAATACCATGGTAATCGAAGAGTTCATGACAGGACGCGAGGTTTCCGTACTTTCTTTTGTTGATGGAAAAACAATCAAAATCATGTCTTCCGCACAGGATCACAAGCGTGCAAAAGACGGAGATCAGGGATTAAATACCGGTGGTATGGGTAACTTCTCACCAAGCCCGTTCTACACAAAAGAAGTGGATGATTTTTGCAAGAAGTATATTTATCAGGCAACTGTAGATGCTATGGCTGCAGAGGGACGTCCATTTACCGGAGTTATTTTCTTTGGCCTGATGCTTACAGAAGACGGACCAAAGGTACTTGAGTACAATGCAAGATTCGGTGATCCGGAAGCACAGGTCGTACTGCCTCGTATGAAGAATGACATTATTGATGTGATGGAAGCCTGTGTTGACGGCAGACTTGAGACCATTGATCTGCAGTTTGAGGACAACGCAGCAGTCTGTGTTGTACTGGCATCTGACGGATATCCGGTGTCCTATGAGAAGGGATTCCCAATCACCGGATTCGAGAAATTCGAAGGAAAAGATGATTACTACTGTTTCCATGCAGGTACGGCTTTTGACAAAGAGGGACGTATCGTGACAAACGGTGGTCGTGTACTTGGCATTACAGCTACCGGTAAGGACTTAAAGGAAGCCAGAGCAAAAGCCTACGAGGCAACGGAGTGGATTGACTTTGCAAATAAATATATGAGACACGATATTGGAAAGGCAATTGACGAAGCATGAAAAAAGGTATAATTTTTGACATGGACGGAACACTTTGGGATTCTGCGGCGGGAGTCGCAGAGTCCTGGAATGAAGCAATCCTTGCATATGGTTACAAAAGAGAGCCACTTACAGCAGGCGATATTCAGTCAGTAATGGGAAAGACAATGGAAGATATTGCAGATATCCTGTTTCCGGGACTGAATGCTGCACAAAGAAAAGAACTTCTGGATCTGTGCTGTAAGCTGGAAAATGACTATCTGCGTAAGCATGGCGGGGTCCTTTATCCGGACATCCGCAAAACAATGGAAAATCTGAAAGAAAACTATCACTTGTATATTGTAAGTAATTGTCAGACAGGGTATATTGAAGCTTTTTTGGATTATTACAAATTTCATGATCTCATTGAGGATATCGAGTGCTACGGCAACAATGACAAGCCGAAAGGGGAGAATATAGCGCTTTTGTATCAGAGAAATAATTTGCAGGATGCCGTGTATGTTGGTGACATACAAGGGGACTATGATGCGAGCATGTCCGCGGGTGTTCGGTTCATTCATGCAGGATACGGATTTGGAAAAGTAGAAGCTGATGTGCCGGAAATACAGAAATTTTCCGAATTAATAGAGGTAATTGACACTGTCTGGAACTAAATGGGAGAGTTATGGGAAAGCAGAATTTAGCAAATCAATATGAAGTACTCAAGATCGTAGCAGAGCAGAACCAGGAATTCATTATGGAATACGAAGCCGGTACGGACACCATGCAGGTGTACAAGGTGGAAAATGGTGAGTTTGTTACAGTATATGATGTATCCGAATACGCTGCTGGAGATAAAATAGGCAGCGTATTTGTTGACCCTGCAGATAAAGAAGTGTACCAGCAGACAATCAAGGAATGTATGAGTAAACCGACGCACACCACGCTTGATGTGCGTTTTTGTGAACCTGGTAAAGAGGGAGTCTGGTTTCGATTTTTTCTGGTCAGTATAGCAGGGAATGGAAAGAAAGTGGATTGCATTGCAGGCCGTCTCCGTTCCATTCATAATGAGAAGATTGCGAATGAGAACATGCGAAGAAAAGCGGAAATGGATGCTCTTACGAATGTGTATAATCATGCTGCATTTGAAGAAATCTGTGGGAAAAAGCTCGAAGATTACGAGGGCAAAGCACTGCTTATGATGCTTGATGTAGATGATTTTAAAATGATCAATGATACCCAGGGGCATGCCGTTGGAGATATGGTACTTGAACAGACAGGGGCGGTATTGAATGCCGTGGTCGGAAACCATGGTATTGTCGGAAGATTAGGTGGAGATGAATTCGCAGCATTTGTGTGGGGACTGAAAAATGAACATGATATTCATAAGTTCTGCAAGAATCTGCAGGAACGGATGAAGACAATCATATTTGATATGGAATATGCGGCTTCCATTGGAATCAGTGAAGTGGGGAATCGTAAAATCACATTTTCTGATTTGTATTATGAGGCAGATCAGGCGGTCTACACTGCAAAACACAGAGGAAAGAATCAAATTGTATTTTTTAACGACATTCAGGAATATCTTGAGCAGGATGCAAAGGAACAGGAAGAAATGCAATATGCAGAGAAAGTTCGCAGTGCTGCAGATGATCATGTGCTTTTAAAGGAACTGAAAGAATGCATGTCGCAATTATCTTCCGGATGTTTTGCAGACGGGCTTAAGCGAATGGAACTTTCATTACAGAACTTTTTTGATGCGGATTGTGTTATCGTTATTGACAGGACCAGAAAAGGAAAGCAGAAAGTAAGTGAGAGTCACAAAGAAAGCGCAGAGATGACTTCACGCCTGCTTGTAGATTTGATTGAAAATGGCAAGACAGATGCTTATTGGAATGCGCTGTATGAGCATGTGAATATCTGTTTGCCAAATATTAAGCGTATCAAAAACCACATGCCGGAGTTATATGATGGCCTTGTGAAATGCCGGATCTGGTCTACAATTGCAAGTTCATTATTAAAGAATAATGAGAACGTGGGTGCACTTTTGGTCTTTAATCCACGCAGACATGTGGAGGAATCCATGCTGGTGCAGATGCTTGCGGAGTATCTGAGCGCATGTATGCTGCAGGAATGTGCAAGTGAAATGTGCGAACGGAGTAAGACACATGATAATCTTACTGGTTTGTGGAACCGCAACAGCTTTGTTCTGTGGAAAAAAGAACGTGAAATCAAGGGATACAAATCGCTTGGAATTGTCACAACAGATATTATCAAGCTTTCCGATATGAACCGTCAGTTTGGTTATTTATATGGCAATAAGAAACTGGTCGAAGTGGCAGACCTGCTCAAAGAAATATTCGATGGATATCGTCTGTTCCGTTATGATCAGGATGAAATGATGGTTCTCTGTGCCAATATAAAACGAAAGGACTTTGAGGAGCGTGTACGCGAATTAAAAGCCGGATTAGAGGCACTATCTTTTTCTGTAGCAAGAGGATACAGCTGGAGTTCCCATCCGGCAGTGTATTCTCAGATTACAGAAGCAGAAGCAATCATGGACAATGACAAGGTAAAACTTCTGCATGGAAATACTGCGTTTCGTAAAGTGGCAGAAAATCTGATTCATGAAGTGCAGGATTTGCTGGATAGAGATCATTATGTTGTGTATCTGCAGCCAAAGGTAAATATTGAGACTGGAAAGACAGAAGGTGCAGAAGCTTTGGTAAGACAGCTGGATGATGAGCTTGGTCTTGTAGCTCCGTCTCATTTTATACCGGTTTTAGAGCAATATAATCTGATTTATATGATTGATCTGTTTGTGCTTGAGGATGTGTTTAAGTATCAGCAGGAAGAAAAGAAAGCTGGACATCGTCTGGTACCGATTTCTCTGAACTTTTCTAAGAAGACCATGATGTATCCAGATCTTTTGGAAAGGGTCAAAGCAGTTACGGAAAAATATGATGTGCAGGCAGGGATGGTACATATCGAAGTGACAGAGACCGTAGGAGACATGGACCATATGGTCATTGAAAATGTTTCGAATGCATTGAAAAGGATGGGATTTCGTCTCTCCATGGATGATTTTGGTACGCAGTATTCGAATTTGTCAGTATTGCTGCAGTATGATTTTGATTCAGCAAAAATCGACCGCTCCATGGTAACAGAGATTACGACAAATGAGAGAAGCCGCATGATGCTTGATTACATGACTTCTCTGATCAATGATCTTGGCATTGAATGCATCGTAGAAGGAATTGAAACCAAGGAGCAGGTAGACATTCTTCGAAAGACAAAGGCAGAAATGATACAGGGATATTATTTTGGTAAGCCGGTTCCGAAGGAAGAATTCTATGACCGTTTCATGACAGAAGAATAAATTTATAAAGTTGGGATGCTGGCGGATACACACAGGGCACCCCAGCCAACACGGGGGTCCGGATATTTCTCTGCAAAGGGAAGTTTCCGGGCCCCTTTTATCAGATAGGCCTTCATTTTTTCTCCATACAAAAAGGAATCATTTCCTTGTAAAATGCCCCATTGCATAAGCAGGGCACAGCTTCCGGACACAAATGGAGTTGCCATGGAAGTGCCACTTCTTGTGTCATAGCCTCCGCCTACTGCACAGCTTGTGATGTCGACACCGGGAGCGACGATGTCCGGTTTGATCTGATTCGTATTCCAGGTGAAACCACGGCCGGAGAAAGGTGCATAGGTATTGGTGTTGGAATCATAGGCCCCGACGCTGATGACTTTTGTGGCGGTGGATGGTATGGTGAGCGTAGTTTCCGGGGTTGGAGCTAGAAAACGCGTGGCGTTGCCACGGATTGCAGCTGCCGGCATCCAGAGATCATAAATGCCATCGGTGATGTTTTGGGTGGTAAGAAGAAAGGTCCATACACCGGAGGTAATGTATGTGCGGGAAGAAATAAAATCAATGTAGAGTTCCTGATAGAGACTGTAGGGAGATGGCTCACCGTAATAAATGAGAAGCTCTGTATCGCCCACAGCAAAGCGCCAGCTTCCGGGAATATCAGGAATCTGGATGGGAGCCTGTGAAAACGGCGGAAGTAGCTGCAGACGGATTTCGTCCCAGTAATTTTTCCATATCTGAATCGAGAGATTTCTTTCATAATCCCCCACAACAAATTCCAGAGATTTCGAAGTGTTCGAAAGGAGCCGTCCGCCCACGTGTCCACTATTATTTCCCTCATTTCCGCTGCCGGTTACAATACAGATCCGACCAAGATTGGATACGGAATCTAGATAGGTTTCCAACAGAGAAGTACCGCTGTGGGAACCGTAGGTATTGCCGAAACTGAGGTTGATGGAAAGGGGGAATTGACGTTCTATGGCAAAGCGGACGGAAAAATCCACTGCCTGCATCAGCTGCGTGGTACTTGGAAATCCCATAGGTTCGGGGGAACCGAGTTTGATGATCAGAAGGGACGCCTCATAAGCAACTCCACGGTTTGCAATCTGCACGCGACCGTTTCCAGCGGCGATTCCGGTCACATGTGTTCCGTGTCCACTGCTATCAAAACTCGGACAGAATGCAACACGTTCCTGCAAAGTGGGGGCGGCGATAGCAGCATTGATCTGTTCCTCTGTGAACAGTGTCCCCAGTGCATAGCCGGGAGGAGAAAGAAAACTTTTTGAAGGATTGGGTGCTATAGTTTGATCCCACAATGCCAGAATTCTTGTGGAACCATCCGCATTCTGAAAATCCGGATGCATATAATCGATGCCGGAATCTATGACAGACAAAAGCACGCCTTTTCCCGTCAGGGAAAGGGGGGGCTCCTGGATTGCCGTAATGCAGGAGGAACGGATGCCCGGAAGATCTTCAAAGAAAAGTCGTCTTGGGCGTTCAATATAAATGATTTGAGGAGAACCGGCAAGCGTATCAATTGCATCCTCCGGCAGAAGTAAAATGGCATAGTTATTCAGAAGGAACGTAATCTGGTAATCAGGAAATGTCTGTTGTAAAGCATCTGCTGTACCGGAATAAAGAATAATGACTTCCCAGAGATTTTCCTCTTCGGAAAATCCGGTCGCAAGATCGCCGGATTTTTCCAGTTCTTCTGTGGTTGCCTGCATGGCAGCCCGCAGGGAAGGTTCGATTTTTTGATTTCTGTTTGAATTATCCATGTTTTTTGTATTTTGATAGATACATATATAGATTTTTATTGAAAATTTATGTACAATAAGACTGATTTATGCGAACGAGAAATTTAGAAAAGGAGATAATATGTACGCTGACGAAAATGTAATTAAAATTAAACATGCAGTACTGCGTGAGGTAGCAAAACTGGCATTTGAAGGAACACTTGATGCTGAGAGAGATCATATTGCGGTTCGTTTGATCCCTGGTCCGACTCCGCAGTTCCGTTGCTGTATCTATAAGGAGCGTGAAATCATCCGTCAACGTGTCCGCCTCGCAGAAGGTAAGGCACCTGGCCCGGAAGACAATGGAAATGTTATTCAGGTAATGAATGCTGCCTGTGAGGATTGTCCAATTTCTAGCTATACAGTAACCGAGAACTGTCAGAACTGTATGGGCAAGGCTTGTATCAATGCTTGTAAATTTGGAGCAATCGAGGCAGGACGTCATCGTTCCCACATTGATCCGCAGAAGTGTAAAGAGTGTGGACGTTGTGCAGCTGCATGTCCTTACAATGCCATCGCGCATCTGAAGAGACCATGTAAGTTTGCATGTCCTGTAAACGCGATTACATACAATGAATATGGAATTTCTGTGATCGATGATTCCAAGTGTATTCGTTGTGGCAAGTGTATTCACAGCTGTCCATTCGGAGCAATCGGTTCAAAGAGTTATATGGTCGATGTTATCAATGCATTGAAGTCTGAAAAGAAGGTATATGTAATTGCAGCTCCTGCAACAGAAGGACAGTTTGGTGCCAACATCACAATGGGAAGCTGGAAGAAAGCAATGCAGGAAGTTGGATTCAATGGTTTCGTTGAGGCTGGATTAGGTGGAGATATGACCGCTGCTTCCGAGGCTGCTGAGTGGGTAGAGGCATATAAGGAAGGCGAGAAGAAGGTAACTTCATGCTGTCCTGGATTTGTTAATTTGGTTCGTTTACACTTCCCGGAGATGGCAGATAAGATTTCTACAACAATCTCTCCAATGTGTGCCGTATCCCGTCTGATCAAGGCACAGGATCCGGATGCTGTTACGGTATTTGTTGGACCATGTGTTGCAAAGAAATCCGAAGTGATTGACCAGAAGATCGAAGGAAACGCAGATTACGTTCTTACATACAGTGAGATGCGTGCTATCATGAGTGCTAAGGGTGTTGAACTCCAGCCTGGCGATACAAGTTATCAGGAGTCTTCTGTATACGGAAAGCGTTTTGCAAACTCCGGTGGAGTTACCGCAGCCGTTGTAGAGAGTATGAAAGAGATGGAAGCCGGTATCGAGCCTAAGGTATGTAAGGCAAACGGTGCGGCAGAGTGCCGTAAGTTCCTGATGCTTATGAAGGCAGGCAAGTTACCGGATGACTTTATCGAAGGTATGGCATGTGAAGGTGGATGTGTCGGTGGACCAAGCTCCTTCAATGATATGATTGTGACAAAGAAATTCCGTGATGACCTTCTTGATAAGGCAGACGATCGTCAGATCTTAGACAATTTAAAGAACTATCATATGGAAACATTCTCTATGCATAGAGACTAATGAAAAAATAGCATAGAATATAAAAGTTCAGGAGACCATTTGGGCAGCTGTTTGTCCGGATGGTCTCTTTTTGCTGTATAAAATGTTTTATTTACAACAGGTCTTGCAAAAACATATGTTCTGTAATATAATAAAACAAACATTTGTTCGGGAAAAACGAGCTAGTTCATGCAGGAGAGTAATGAAATGACAAATATCATGCAGATGAATGGCATTATGGAAAAGTTAACAATTCTGTCAGATGCAGCAAAGTATGATGTTGCCTGTACTTCCAGTGGTGTGCACAGAGGCGGGGATGGAAAGAATATGGGGAACGCATTTGCAAGTGGTATCTGTCATGCGTTTACCGGAGATGGCAGATGCATTTCCTTACTGAAGATTCTTTTTACCAATGAATGTATTTATGACTGTAAATATTGTGTGAACCGCTCTTCTAATGACAATCGTCGGGCGACATTTACACCGGACGAAGTATGCCAGCTTACCGTAGAGTTTTATCGAAGAAATTATATCGAGGGATTGTTCTTAAGTTCCGGTATCATCAAGTCACCGGATTATACGATGGGGCTTTTGTATGAGACGCTTTTTTTACTTCGGACGAAGTATCGTTTCAATGGTTATGTGCACATCAAGGGAATCCCGGGGGCATCTGCCGATGTGATCGAGATGGTGGGATATCTTGCGGACCGTATGAGCGTGAACTTGGAGCTGCCGACCGCAGAGGGACTTCGTCAGGTGGCTCCGAATAAGGTGCGCAAGAATATTCTTTCACCGATGCGGCAGATACAGAATGGAATCAAAGAAAGCCGTCTGACGCATGGTGTTACCAGTATGAAAAGCCGTGTGTACATTGATGAAAAATCTTATTATAACCAGATGGCAGAGATGCGTGACAGTTATGCAAGGCTGCAGGATTATCAAAAGGGTGTGAAAGCTATCCAGCAGAAGAAAGCAGATGTGGTTGCGGAGCAAAGCTGGAATTTCACACAGATGCAGACTGTGGAAACTGTTGCAAAGAAGAATAATATTGCACAGAATTTTCCTGTTTCGAATAGGAGTACATCGCAGATTACGAGAAATCTGTCTTACCCGGACCGGTATTTTGTTCCGGCAGGACAGAGTACGCAGATGATTATTGGGGCGACGGGAGAAAGTGATTATCAGATCATGTCGGTTACCGAGGCACTGTATCGCAAATTTGAGATGAAGCGCGTATTTTATTCTGCCTTTATCAATGTCAATGAGGACGTATCTCTGCCTGCGATTGGCAAGAAACCTCCGCTTCTTCGGGAGCATCGACTGTATCAGGCAGATTTTTTACTGCGGTTCTATGGGTTTCAGGCCGACGAACTTTTGTCGGAAAAGAATCCGAATTTTAATGAGCAGATCGATCCGAAGTGCGACTGGGCAGTACATCACCTTGAACTGTTTCCGGTAGAAATCAACAAGGCAGACTATTATACACTTCTGCGTGTGCCGGGGATTGGAACAAAGAGTGCAAAAAGAATTCTTGCAGCCAGAAGGCACGCATCATTGGATTTTTCCGACATTAAAAAGATGGGTGTGGTGTTAAAACGTGCGTTGTACTTTATCACCTGCAAAGGAAAGATGATGTATCAGACCAAGATGGAAGAGAATTATATTACACGGCATCTGACTTATAATGAGAAGCCAGCAGAGATGCTTTTGTCGGATGGGACTGCGAGTGGATATGAGCAGTTGTCACTTTTTGATCCACAGTATCATTTGCAGTAAGGAGAGCAGAGCATGTTGATATTACATTGTGAAGATTCGCTGGAAGGGATTTTTACAGCAATCTATGATGCATTTGTATACAAAAAGCAGATGCAGCAGCCATATAAAGATGATATCGAGATTGTGATGGGGGAGGGCTGCCTGACGCTGTTTGCAGAAGAACGGGAAATCGTTGTGAATGCAGAAAAAGTAGAGAAGACTGTCCGTACGATACAAAGCCGCCTGGGATTTCGAGATTATCAGACCATTGTATCGGCACTGTGCCATTTTGCGGAAGAACGGGCAAGCATAGTTCTCGGATATCTTGTGCGGGCATTTGCAGTCGGACACAGTGTCATGGATCATCTTGCGGATCCGTTTGTCATGCGCATGATGGAACTGGACCGCAAAGTTGCCAATGAAGCAGACAAGATGCGCGGTTTTCTGCGATTCCGGGAAGTTCACAGTGGAGAAACGTCAGTACTTCTTGCGGAGATAGAACCGAAATGTAATCTGGTTCCGCTTATGATGGATCATTTTTCGGATCGTTTTCCAAATGAAAACTTTATTATGTATGACTGTAACCGTAAGATCGCAGCCGTACATGAAGCCTATCATGCCTGTGTGCTGGTGTCAGGGGACAATCTTCATATACCAGAGAAAGAAGATGACTATTTCACGGAGCTGTGGAAACAATATTTTACGACTATGGAGATTAAGCCAAGACATAATGAAAAATGCCAGAACAATCTCATGCCAAAGTGGTATCGGAAACATATGCCGGAGATAATTGCGTAGGACGTCGGTTTGTGCTATTATTTTTAGAAGTGAAAAGATAACAAACAGGAAAGAATGAGGAACAGGTTATGGAATTATGGGACATCTATGATAAAAATAAAGTTCGCACAGGAAGAACCATGGAGCGCAATCATTTTAATCTTGCGGATGATGAATATCATTTGACAGTACTTGGTGTGATCGCACGACCGGATGGACGTTTTCTGATTACAAAGCGTGTGATGACAAAAGCATGGGCACCTGGCTGGTGGGAAGTTTCCGGAGGCGCAGCACAGGCAGGAGAAGAATCCGAAGAAGCTGTACAGCGGGAAATCAAAGAGGAGACCGGATTGGATGTCAGTGGTGCCGATGGAGGATATCTGTTTACTTACCACAGAGAGAATCCCGGAGAGGGTGATAATTATTTTGTAGACGTATACCGTTATATTATGGATTTCGAAGAGAGTGATCTGCATTTGCAGGAAGCAGAGACGGATGGATATAAGTTTGCAACACTCGACGAAATCAAAGAATTTGCCAAGCAGGGAATTTTCCTGCATTATGACAGTATCAAAGAGGCTTTTGAGGTTTAGAATTATGGTTCTGAATGGTTACATTTATCTGTCGTCATACAAAAAAAGACAACCGGAAATCGGTTGTCTTTTTCTAATCGCGGATCCAATATCTTAATCTAATTACAAAGAAAAAGGTACATAGAAACTTGATTATAAGGCAATTATTTAACTACTACTACGTTAACTGCCTGAGGACCTTTAGCGCCGTCAGTAATATCGAACTCTACTGCAGCTCCTTCTTCGAGAGATTTAAAACCCTCCATGTTAAGTCCTGAATAATGTACGAATACATCATGTCCGTCTTCAGCGGTGATGAATCCGTAACCCTTCTGGTTGTTGAACCATTTAACTGTACCTTTGTTCATCGAAAGTACCTCCAATATATTTATGTTGCTATGCAACTAAGCTTAGAATAGCATAACGCTTTGGAAAAGTAAAGCAACAAATTAAAGTTCTTCAAAGGCGATTTCATGCTGTTTTAAGAACTGTTTTACCAGACGGTCCCATTCGTTGTCTAAAGTTTTATCGACAGAGAAAATACGATAGGAAATTCCGGTGGTCAGAGTCAGTTGCTGCTTTTGAAAACGAATATTCAAAAATACTCCCGTAATATCATTCCCGGTAAAGGAGCTTTGTATACTTGAAAGCGTCCGCTCGAGATTTTTTGGGGACAATAGAAGTACAAACTTGAAGGAGGAGGGCGTTTTCTTCCCCTTGATCAGATCAAAGCAATTGCCACGGAGCAGTGCATAAGGCAAAAAATCACAATCCGTAATTTCAAGATCTTCCATTTCTTCGCTGGTATAAAAGTCAGGATGGATATGACCGTCGATCACGTAGGATGCGCCGGATGTAATGACACCTTCCTGTAACAGAAAATGATCAAATGTTTCACTACGCAAAAATTTATTCATAAAGTCTTTGACATCGGTAAGCTGCAATGCAAGCATAAAATACCTCCTTGTGGGCAATGTGTGTATATGAAAGTATATTACTACACTTTGCAGAAATTTGGTAGGATTTGTGATAAAATACGAAATAAACAGTTACAATATATAGATGCTAAAGGAGAACAACATGGAACAGAAATTCTTAATAGAATTATTAAAAGAAGCAGTCTCTCCATTTCAGTGTGTGGAGGTTTCTCTGAAACGTTTGGAACAGGCTGGTTTTGAAGAGATTGCATATGAAGAAAAGTGGAATTTAAAACCGGGTGGAAAGTATGTATTGAACCACCATGGAACGACGTTGTATGCATTTACGGTAGGTGGAAATTATCACACAGGAGACATGGTTCGTATGGCTGCGGCACATACCGATTATCCATGCATGCGAATCAAGCCAAATCCGGATTTTCGCACGGAGGCATATGCACAGGTTAACGTGGAAGTATATGGTGGTCCGATTTTAAATACATGGTTTGACCGGCCGCTGGGTGTTGCCGGACGTGTTGTGTTGCGAAGTGAGGATGTATTTGCGCCGCGTAATGTTTTGTATTGTTCCAAAAAGGCGGTACTTACTATCCCGAATCTGGCGATTCATATGAACCGGGAAGTAAATAAAGGTGTGGAAATCAACAATCAGGTGGATCTCATGCCGATTCTGGATGTCCTTCCAAAAGAGGAGACTTCGACCGATTATTTCCTTACTTTTTTAGCCGAAGAACTTGCGGTAGACAAAGAAGATATTCTCGACTTTGAACTGAACACCTATTGCATGGAAGAACCGGCGTACGTGGGTGTAAAAGATACATTTCTGTCTTCTCCAAGACTGGATAACCAGACATCTGTCGCTGCATTATTGCAGTCATTGATGCAGGGAGAGCGTGCGGATGGAATCAATCTGATCGCATTGTTTGATCATGAAGAAATCGGCAACACAAGTAAGCAGGGGGCGGCTTCTATTTTACTGCATGATATGACACGGCGCATTTTACGCAGCATGGGAGCAGACGAGGAAGAGATAGAACGTATGTTATATGCGTCCATGCTTTTGTCGGTAGATGTGGCACATGGTCTGCATCCAAACCACAAAGGAAAGATGGATATCACGAATCATCCGGTGCTAGGAAGTGGATTTTGCATCAAGGAAGCCTGTTCCCAGTCCTATGCGACAGATGCAGAGGCTGTGGCAATTCTGCGTCAGATCTGTGACAAAAATGGAATCGCTTATCAGCGTTTTGTGAATCGCTCCGATGTGCGGGGCGGAGGTACATTAGGTTCCGTTGCTTCGACCTTGATGCCGGTAAAGACGGTGGATATTGGGATTCCGCTTCTTGCGATGCATTCGGCAAGAGAACTTATGGGAAGCGCCGATATTGACGCACTTACGGATGCTGTGAAAATGTTCTTTTGCAGCTAAATTTGTTGCAAATTGAAGATAGCACCGTGGTGTTGCAGTAGCAGAACTTAAAAGCCGGAGTAAAGATTATAAGGAAGCCTGAAAACGAAATTCTTTGTTCTCAGTAAAAAAACCATACACTCCATGATATTTTTCCACGACAGAAATCATGCTTCGTACCCCGATGCCATGGTTGGCTTCGTGAGAGGTTGGAATCTCATTTTCAAATACCGGATTCTGTATATAATTATTCGCGATATTGATACAGATCCGGCCATTTTTTTCAAAAACTTTCAGTGTGATATAACGTTTCTCAGGAGCTGGAATTTTTTCACACGCATGGATGGCATTCTCCAGGGAATTTGCAAAGAGGCTGCACAAATCTGTAATCTGAAAACGCGCAAAATCAGTAGCAGTGACAGAAATCTGGACATCAATTTCAGCATCTCTGGCCTGATCGGCGTAGGAGGAAAGAATCAGGTTCAATGCTTCATTATTGCAGTATCTGATCACGCGGCTGTTGTCAATATCGGTACAGATCTGGTGTATGTACTCCAAAGCCTGATCCAATTTATTTTTCGCAATACAGTTTTGCAAAAATGTCATATGATGACGAAGGTCATGCCGGTAAATGGAAGCCTGCTTCTGGGAAATAGATAGCTGCTCAATTTCTTTCTGCGCCTGTGTGGCAGCAGTGGTGAGAAGCAGATTTTCCCGTTCCGTTTCGTTTTTCTTATTGGAAAAATCAAGTGACAGCATGGACAAAATAAAGAAAAATAAAACGATAAAACTGTCCATGAAATCAATGACAACAGGACCGCCCGTGTATAGCAAATCGGTGTAGACCGTGAAAGTATATTCAAGTATGTAGTATGCAAGCGGCAGCAGGAAAAAGAGCAAAATCGTCTTTCTGCTTTCATATTTCAGCCGGATAATGTATGGTGCAATATAGCGAACGACCAGAAAAAGTAAGGGAATCGTTACACAGATTGCGGTTATGTTGGCAATGAGCGGATCTCCGTGAAAGAAAGAGGCAACCAGTGTGCCCAACCATTTTCTGGGTGTACACAGCAGATAGGCAGATAATACCGCAATGGTTGAAACATAGAAATTCCGGTGAAACACAAGCCAGATCAGGAGAATCAAAGGAAGATGTATAAGCAGCGGATAGCATTTGTAAAGCAGAGATTCTCCCATAAAAAGATAGAAAATACCCTCTGCTGCGCCAAAACCCAAAAGGGTACAGAAATATAAAACTTTGTGATCCATGAAGTTGATGTCAGCCAGATACAGGGAAACTACAACGCCAAAGAAAAGGACAAACACATAATTGATTAATCCTAAAATCATTGCTAAATCCGTCATAATTACTCCTCCATTTGAAATGCAAGGTAAAGCTTTTTGATTTCTCCAACCCTGCGTTGTGCGAGTGGTATGTGTTTGCCGTCCAGGAGATACATATCTGTTGCGCTGATGGAACGGATAAAGTTCATATTTACCAGAAATGATCGGTGTGCAAGAAGAAATTCCTGATGTTGCAGTAAAAAATCACAAACAGAGGAAAATTTGTCTGCACATACAATCTGTTCGTTGTTCTTCAGATAATAGATGACCTTCCGGTTTAAAGTTTCCACGTAAATAATTTCCGAAATTCGAACTTTGTGTACACCGACACTGCTTTTGAGAACAAGAGAAGAACCATGATCTTCAATCCTTGTTTTCATAATATCGTCCAATGCATCAAAAAGCCGATCCTTCTGAATGGGTTTTATCAGATAATTAGAGGCTTTTACTGAGTAGCTTTCCACTGCGAATTCTGGAGAAGTGGTCAGAAAAATAATATCTGCTGCTTTGTCATAGCTTCGGATTTCTTTTGCCAGTTCCATGCCATTTAGTCCCGGCATCACCACATCCAGCAGATAGATATCATATCGTTCTCCTGCTGCATTTGCGGCAAGTTCCATACTGCTTTCGAATGGTTTATAGGAAAAGTCTGTGTTTTTCTGTATCTGATAATCTGCCAGAAGAGACAGAATATGAAAAAGCTCATTTTTGTCATCATCGCATATTGCAATTTTCATTAGAAAAAATCTCCTTGTCCGCTTTTGTATAAAAGTATTATAACTTGGAATGTCATAAATTACTATACAGGAATACTTGTTGTTCATGTCGGAAAAAGTGTAATTCATGTATGTGTTTGAAACTTATGCCACAAAAAACTTCATCATAGGTACGAAAAAGTAAAAAATCCATAAATTTTATAAAATGTTGTAATTTTCTCTTTTCAAATAGTATAAATGATGTTAATATAACAACGTAGTATTTGAAACTACTTGTAATAGAAAGAAAAAACTTTTGCTAAGGTAATTGGAGACGTGTGCTCAAAAGAGAGAAGGATGGCATTATGTATAAAATTGTAATTGACAGTTGTGGAGAATTATCAGAGGAATTGAAGGCGGACGGACATTTTTCCAATGTACCGTTGGAACTGGATGTGGACGGATACCAGATCACGGATGACGAGACCTTTAATCAGAAAGACTTTTTACAGAGAGTGAAAGCGGCAATACACAGTCCAAAGTCTTCCTGCCCATCGCCGGAGCGTTACATGAATGCGTATGAGGGTGAGGCAGAACATGTTTATGTTGTGACTTTGTCCGGAAAACTGAGTGGATCTTATAATAGTGCGGTTCTTGGAGCACAGTTATATAATGAGGAGCACGAAGAAAACAAAAAGATCCATGTATTTAATTCAAAATCTGCATCGATTGGAGAGACTCTGATCGGTCTGAAAGTACAGGAACTGGAGGAAAATGGTCTTTCTTTTGAAGACGTAGTAGAACAGGTGGAGGAATATATTGCATCCATGAATACGTTCTTCGTGCTTGAGACATTAGAGACTCTGCGCAAGGCTGGCCGTTTGAGTAACCTGAAAGCTTTGGTTGCCAATACCCTTAATATTAAGCCGGTCATGGGATCGACCAAAGAAGGCACGATTCAGCAGTTAGGTCAGGCACGTGGCATGAAGAAAGCTTTGACCAAGATGATTCAGGATATGCTCAAAGTTACAAAAAACTGTGAGAATCGTATTCTTGCAATTTCGCATTGTAATTGTCCGGAGCGCGCACAGTTCGTAAAGGAGACCATCGAGAAGATGGCAAAATTCAAAAAGATCCTGATCGTCAATACAGCCGGAGTATCCAGCATGTATGCAAATGACGGCGGGGTGATTATAGCAGTATAGCATTTGCTAATTGAACAGTTTTACTTGAAACAAACTTCATAAGGAAGTAGAATAGCGGGGAGGAGCTTTGCTTCTCCCCTTTTTCATGTCTGTGAGAAGCAGAAGCAAAACAGTTTTTATCGATAAATGGAAGGATTCGTCCATATGAATGCATATAAAAAACAGTATAAATACGAAGAGGTTGTTGAAAAAATAGAAAACAGCCGCAGATTTGGAAATCTGCCAGGAGTAGAGGTCACACAGTGTATGCTTGCAGCTTTGCAGGAACCACAGAAAGGCCTGCCTTATATTCATGTGGCAGGAACGAACGGAAAAGGTTCCACCTGTGCATTTTTAAGCCAGATCATGAAAGAGGCAGGACTTAAGGCAGGATGTTTTACATCCCCGCACCTGGTGGACTTTCGTGAAAGAATCTGTGTCAATGGAAAGATGATTGAAAAGGAAGATGTCACAAGGATTGGAAATGAGCTTCTGGCTTTGGAATTGGATGTGACTCCGACGATGTTTGATTATTGTCTGGTGATGGCGGTCATTTATTTTCAGGAGCAGCATTGTGATGTAGCAGTTTTTGAGACTGGGCTTGGCGGAAGACTCGATTCGACCAATGCACTCGGAAAGCCGGATGTGGCAGTTATCACACGGATCGGCTATGATCACATGGCAATTCTGGGGAATACACTGACGGAAATCGCATCAGAGAAAGCAGGCATTTTAAAGCCGCATGTTCCGGCGGTCATTGCACCGCAGGAAGAAGAAGCATTGCAGGTGCTGAAAAGATACGATGCTTATTTTGTTACAGAACAGGATGTGCGTGATGTAGAAAAAATGAAACCGGGACTTCCAGGGGCTTACCAGTTGGAAAATGCGGCAACGGCAAAAAAGGCAGCGGAGATGTTTCTTGCGCAGCATGTGAAGACACGGGGAAGACAGGAATTGATCAGGCAGGCAGTGGAAGCAGGAATACAGAATGCGGTCTGGAAAGGCCGTATGGAGATTTTACAGGAAAAGCCATTTCTTATGGTGGATGGTGCGCACAACAGCAATGGCATTCATGCGCTGAAAACAAGCCTGATGCAAATGTTTCCGGAAGAAAAATTTCATTTTATTATGGGTGTGATGGCAGACAAAGATTATGAAAAGATGTTGGAGGAGTTACTTCCGCTTGCATTGGATTTTTCGACCGTGACACCGGAAAGTTCCCGTGCCCTACAGGCGGAGGAGCTGACTGAAAAGATTAAGAACAGGGGAATTCCTGCGAGAAGTCTGCAAAAGGTCTCACAGGTGTTTGACGTGCTGGCCCCGGAAGAAAAGACAGTAGCGCTCGGCTCACTGTATTTTATCGGAGAACTGGAAGCATTACAGGAGGAACAATAAAGTGGCATACTGCTACGAGAAGAAAACGGACCGAAAAGGAAATATATATATAGAAATTACGGGATACGAAGGTAGTATCCGGCATCTTGTAATTCCCAGGATGATAGAAAATATACCGGTGCGAAGCATTGGAAAATACGCTTTTTCCGGCAGGGAGGATTTGTGTTCCCTGACACTTCCCGAGACAATCGATACCCTGGGGAGACAGGCATTTTATAACTGTAAAAATCTTACGACATTAAGTCTGTTTGACAGTGTGGAGGATTACTATGATGGTGTGATCAAACAATGCGGGAATCTGCATGCGATTACGTTGTACCAGAAGCGGAACAGTTTTTCAGTAATGAAAGAACTACTTGCAGACAATGACCGGATGCTGCATTTTTGTGTGGAACCGATGGGACTGCATCTGACATTTCCGGCATATGTGTATGATTTTGTGGAGGATGTGGAAGCGCGTGTATTGCATCATAAAATAGAAGGAAGCGGATACCCTTATCGTGAATGTGTGACGCGAAAAGGCGTGGATCTGTTGGCTTACGACCGGCTTTTTTCCCATGCAGCAGACGATGATTACCGGGCAGCAATTGATATTGCACTCGACCGGCTGATGTATCCGCTGGAGCTTGAGACACAGGCCAGGGAATGGTATGAACAGTATCTGGAAAAGAATGTAAATATTGTGCTTGAGAGGCTGATTGAAGATGGCAGATGCGAGGAAGTGATTATCTTATGTGATTTGTGCCTGATTTCAAGAGATGCAATAGAACCGGCATTGCAGCTTGCAGCGAGGGAGAAACAAAGCGCGATCACAGCGCAGCTGATGGAGTATCAGCGCATGCATTTTGCAGCGGTGCAGCAGGCACAGGCAATGACTTTGGACGATTGGTAAAATATGAAGACAAGAATTGAATTAGAAGAGACAGGAAACAAAATATTGAATGCGGTGCGCACAGAACTGTATCTGTCCATGCGTTTTATGGGACCGGCGCTCGGAAGTCTGGGCTTTCGAATGGATCTGTCCACGCGGACGGTGGGGACGGATGCAGCGTTTATCCGTTTTAATCCTACCTATCTGCTTCATACTTATATCGAGCGACCGGAGATTTTGAACCGGACGTATATGCATATGTTGATGCACTGCATTTTCCGCCATATGTTTTCGGCAAAGGAACATGAGGACAGTGAATTGTGGGATCTGTGCTGTGATATTGCGGTAGAGTCGGTTGTGGATTCCATGGAGTATCCGACGATTCTGCGGGTCACTTCAGATTTTCGGCAGCAATGGTATGAAAAACTCGAAAAAGAAGTATCGGTTCTGACTGCAGAAAAGCTGTATCATTACTTTATTCTGCGTAAACGTGATCCATATATTGAGGAATCTCTGCGGCAGGAATTTGCACTCTGCGACCATAGTTTCTGGGAGCGGATGGAACCGCCCGAGGATAACGATGATCAGCCGAAGGCAGGCATGGACAATGAGACAAGCAGTGAGGAGGCGCAGCAGAATCAGCCGAAGGAACAGAAAGACAATGCCACCCCACTTGGCTCGACAGATCCAAAGGAAGAAGAGTGGAAAGACAATGCAAAGCGCATCGAAAGTGATATGGAAACATTCGCAAAAGACGCGTCGGAGGATGCGGGAAAACTTGCATGGATGCTGTCCATACAGAATCGCGTGCGCAAAAGTTATAAAGAATATCTGAAACGGTTTGCCGTATTGCGGGAAGAAGTTTCCATTGATATGGATTCGTTCGACTATGGATTTTATATGTATGGCCTGCAGATGTACGGCAATATGCCCCTGATCGAGGAGAATGAATACCGTGAGGCAAAAAAGGTTGAGGAACTTGTGATTGCCATTGACACCTCAGCATCCTGCAAGGATCGGCTCGTGCAGCAGTTTTTGAATGAGACCGGAGCAATATTAAAGCAGCAGGAAAATTTTTTCCGCAAAGTAAATATACGGATCATAGAGTGCGATAACCAGATCCAAAAAGATGTGCAGATCACGGATCTGTCGGAGATGGAGAGATTTGCAGAAGAGTTTTCTGTAGAAGGTGGATATGGAACGGATTTCCGCCCGGTATTTTCTTATGTGGAGAAATTGCGGGAGGCAGGAGAACTGCGGAATTTAAAAGGACTCATGTATTTTACGGATGGATTTGGAGAGTATCCGGTGAAACCGACCGACTACGAGACGGTATTTGTCTTCTATGGAGACGAGGAGCGGGAAGAGGCGAAGGTTCCTTCCTGGGCGATAAAATTGTATTTAGACAGTGATAACAGATAAAGGAGAGCATGCATGAATATCAAACAGGCAAAGCAGGAGATTATAAATACGGTACAGGCATATTTGACGAAAGATGAGACCGGGGAATATGCGATCCCCGTAGAGCGTCAGCGTCCGGTTCTTCTGATCGGACCACCTGGAATCGGAAAGACGGCAATCATGGAGCAGGTCGCAAGAGAGTGTAACATTAACCTGGTTTCTTATACAATCACGCATCATACGAGACAGAGTGCTATCGGCCTGCCGTTTATTTCAAAGAAAAACTACGACGGAAATGAAATGTCTGTGACGGAATACACGATGAGTGAGATCATCGCATCCATATATGATCAGATTGAAAAAAGCGGAATCAAAGAGGGCATTTTATTCCTTGACGAAATCAATTGTGTATCGGAAACACTTGCACCGACAATGCTTCAGTTCCTGCAGTATAAGACGTTTGGCAATCATCGAGTACCGGATGGTTTTGTTATTGTTACCGCAGGTAATCCGCCGGAATACAATAAATCCGTCCGTGATTTTGACATCGTAACCTATGACAGAGTAAAGCGCATTTACATCGAAGAAGATTTCGCAGCATGGAAAGAATATGCATACAAAGCACAGATTCATGGTGCGATATTGTCTTATCTGGAAATTAAGAAAAAGAATTTCTATTCGATTGTATCGGATCTGGATGGAAAGCGTTTTGTTACGGCCAGAGGATGGGAAGATCTCTCACAGGTAATGAAAGTTTATGAACAATTACATCTCCCAATCAACTATGACTTTGTGGTACAATATTTGCAGGATGATGAGATTGCGCAGGACTTTGCAAACTATTATGAACTCTACAATAAGTATAAAAATACATATCGGATTCCGGAGATTCTCGAGGGAGAAATTCCAGAGAATACGAACGCAATCAAGGATGCGCCGTTCGATGAAAAACTGAGTCTTCTCGGACTGCTTCTGGATCGCCTGGGACAGGAATTCATTACTTATGTCAGAAGCAAAGCCGCACAGGAAGAATTGCTGCAGCAGCTGGGATATCTGCGCAGTGACCTGAAAGACGGAAGAGGACGGGGAACCGAGCTGTTGGAGCAGCAGATCTCGGCATATCAGGCGATGACTGATCACCGGAAGAAAGCCGGACTTGCCTCACGTGAAGAACAGAAAGTATTTGCCATGACGGTACATGCGATGCAGGAATGCCTGACCCGTATGAACGCAGAGGGAACGGGGGATGCGAAGGCAGATTTCATGTGTGCGAAGACCTATTTTGATACACAGGAAAATGCAAGACAGATGCAGATCAAAGATACCGGAAGACATCTGACGAACGCATTTGATTTCCTTTGCCGCGTATTTGGGGAAGGACAGGAACTTGTTATTTTCCTCTCGGAACTTTCGGCGGGATATTACAGTCTGCAATATGTGACGGAATGTGGAAATGAGGCATATTACAAGTACAATCGTATGCTGCTGTTAAAGGACAGAGAAAATGAACTCAAAGAAGAAGTAATGCAGTTATTAAGCTTATAGGAGAACTTATGACTACAATCAGGAAAATTTTTAAATCAGATCTGTATGGTCTGTTCCACAATTTTTTCGCACTGGTGATTGCGGTGGGCTTATGTATTCTGCCCGCTTTGTATGCATGGTTTAATATTTATGCGAACTGGGATCCGTATGCGAACACCGGCAATATCCGTATCGCGGTGGCCAATCTGGATGAAGGATGCACAGACCTGGATGGCGAGAACGCAAATATGGGGCAGGAGATTGTAGAACAGCTCAAACAAAAGGACAATATCGGATGGGTCTTTGTCGATAGCAAAAAGGATGCGGTCGACCGGGTAAAATCCGGGGACTGCTATGCGGCAGTCGTGATCGATCCGGCGTTTTCTTATGGGCTGTACAATGCGCTCATGGACAACATCTCCCAGCCGAAGATTACTTACTATGAAAACGAAAAAAAGAATGCCGTAGCGACGAAAATTACAGATACAGCGGTATCGACACTACAGAGTACAATCAACCAGTCGTTTGTAAGAGTTGTGACGGAAAAAATTTTTACCCAGACAAATGATCTGCAGGCATCACTGAAAGATGAGAATGCTGTGGATGCTTTTATCGAAAAACTTGAGACGGTACAGGGATATCTTAAGGACTATGACAAGATGATTACTTCATTCCTTGCCGGAAATGAACTGGTTACAAAGTCAGCAGATGATACGAATAAGAATCTTGCGGCCGGACAGGAGATGATACAGTCTGGAATTGACAGCATGGAAGACGGAAAGCAGAATCTTAAGACTTCGAAAACTTCATTTGCTGCTTTTTCAAAGGAAGTGACACAATCACTAAATAAAATTCAGCAGACAATCAATACGATTGATACACATATTTCCGCTGCCAATCTGGACAAACAGATTAACACACTGGCAAAAGATGTAACGATCATTCAGGAAGATGCAAAAGATCTGTCGGTACAGTTACAGAGTCTCAGCGATTATTTAAAAACGGTACAGGGAGATTCCAAGTCTTTGGAAAATACCATTGATACGGTAAATAAGCTGCAGACAATGGCGGATAATATTGCAGATATTCCGGGCGTGGATGAGAATGCATCGGATGCTAAGAAGACGATTTCTGCTACGCAGCGTACGTTGAAAAATTATTCCGATACGATAGAAAACATCAATACATTATTTGCACAGCAGATATCTCCGCAGGTGCAGGGAATGCTGGATGATATGGCGGATGTACTTGAGAGTACCGAAGGCCTTTTGCAGAATCTCAGCGGAACTTTAGATGGAATGAAAGATATTTTCGACGGTGTGGATACAACACTTGGCACACTAAATACAAGTCTTACCCAGTTGCAGGAAGTATTGGAACAGACCAGCGGAAAAATCGGAAAAACACTGGATAAATTAAAGAATGCTTCGGATAGTGAGCAGATGGATATTATTATGAATCTTCTCGCCGGAGATCCGGATACTTACGGAGATTTCTTTTCCCAGCCGGTAAAAGTAAATGAACATTATATGTATGAGATCGCAAATTACGGATCCGGAGTAGCACCGTTTTACACAGTACTTGCAATCTGGGTGGGTATGACGATTCTCGTATCGCTTTTGAAAGTACATGTAGATAAAAAGGATTTCCCGAAGGCAAAACCGTATCAGTATTTCTTTGGCCGCTATCTGTTATTCCTTCTGTTGTCTGAAATTCAGGCAATGATCATTGTGGCAGGCGATCTGTATATATTCGGGGTACAGTGTAAACATCCGGGTGCGATGTTTTTGACGGCAGCAGTCACAAGCTTTACATTTTCGATACTGATCTATGCGCTTACGATTTCTTTTGGCGATATTGGAAAAGCGCTGGCAGTCGTGATCATGGTATTGCAGATTGCGGGTTCCGGTGGAACTTATCCGATCGAGGCTTTGCCGCGGTTTTTCCGTTCGGTATATATCTTTTTCCCGTTTCCGTATGCAATCAATGGTATGCGTGAATGCATCGGAGGAATGTATCATCAGGATCTGACCATTGATCTTTTGAAACTGTTGATTTTTGCGGCGGCAGGACTGTTTATCGGACTGGTTGTGCGTATTCCGTTTATCGGATTAAATCACTTCATTGAAAAACGAATGGAAGATACAAAAATGCTTTAAGATGGAGGGCTTATATTTGGAAACAGATAAGCAAAAATTGGAAAAACTTGAAAATCTCTATGAAATGGTCATGGATTTCGAAAAAAAAAGCCACGAGAAAAATCAGAAGCGTATCAGGATTGGATTGCGTTGTCTGTATATTATTCCGGCTATTTTTCTGTTCCTTCTTATGGTGATGAAAAGCTCAAAGATTATTTTTCTGGCGCTTTGGATCATAAGTCTGTTTATTCTGGCTGTCTATCTGATCGTTGTGGAATATATGGACTATAATTTACAGAATCATGTCAATAAGCTTGAAGGAAAGAAGAATGGGAAAGTGGACAGTCTGATTGAGATGGACCGTTTTGAAAAAAATGTGGACCGTTTTGAGAAAAAAGCCGGCATGATTGAAAATGCTGTGGATAACGCCGTCGATCGTGTCACAAGTACCGCAAAAGAAATGATGCTTCGCGCAGCAGAAAAAACGGAGGAGACAGATGATAAAAATATTTAGAGTGTTCCTTTCTGATATGCGGCGGATGCGTTCAAATGTCGTAGCGATTGTCATTGTCATGGGACTGTCAATTATTCCGGCTTTGTACGCATGGTTTAATATTATGTCCAACTGGAATCCATACGGAGAATCTGCAACTTCCCAGATGAAGATTGGGGTATGTTCCGAGGATACAGGTGTTACGATCGGTTCACTGGAATTAAATATCGGGGACAAGATGATCGATGGGTTGAAAGAAAATACGACGATCGGTTGGGTGTTTGATGATTCAAAGGACAAAACATTAGAGGGCGTTCGAAGTGGAGAATACTATGCGGCATTGATTGTGCCAAAAGACTTTACTGAAAAGATGATCAGTTTTCTTGGTGGAGACCCGGTCAATCCGACGATTGATTATTATGAGAACAGCAAGAAAAATGCCATAGCGACCAAAATTACATCAAAAGCCAAGACTGCGGTACAGGAGCAGATCAATACAACATTTGTAAGTACGCTCACACAGGTGCTGACGGAATCGGGAGAGATGCTTTCCCAGACGGATGAGAATGGTGTGGATATTGTTTCGGTTACGACGGATAAGCTGGATGGCATTGATAAAAATCTCCAGACATATGTGGATATTTTAAATACGTTTTCGCTGGTGACCGGATCGGCATCGGATCTTGCGGATTCCGCACAGACATTGATTGTGAATACGCAGGGGCTTTTTAACAGCAGTCAGGACACGGTCTCAAGTATGCAAAACAGCGTCTTGTCAGGGGCGCAGACTGCAGATACGGTATCATCACTGATCAGTATCAGCCTCGATTCCATGGATCAGGATTTGAGCGTGCTCGATGAGCAGGTGGATGGTCTCGCAGAAGGCGATACATATAGTACGGTCCAGAATTCTACCGAATCGGTTAAAAAAGTGACGGGTTCTACACTTACTGTTTTAAAAGATATTTTGGGGAAAACCGATAAGAAACTTTCGGCAGTAGACAAAAGTTATAAGCAGCTGGAAAAAGATCTTGAAACATTCAAAAAAGATGGAAAAGTGACGGCGCAGAGCCTTCGTCATCTGAAAAACACATTAAAACTTGACATTAAGGATTGTAAGGACAGCCTTCGGGAAATTCGAAACAGCTTTACCTATTCTATTAATCCGAATGTCAGCAAGACTATTTTAAGTATTGAAAAATCACTGATTCAGACAGGTGCAATGCTTAACAATGTGGAGGGAAGCTTTGGCGATATCAGCAATGCATTGGAAGCGTATAAGACAACATTGGATTCTGGTACTGATGATATTACAGCGACGCGGGATTATGTTGCAGGCATTCAGAAAGATATCCGCAAATTGTCAAAAAATCTGAAAGCACTTTCTGGCAATGATCAATATAATGAAATCATTGAGATGCTGAAAACAGATCCGCAGATGATCGCACAGTTTGTTTCCTCGCCGGTTGCTATGGATACAGAAGAAATTTATTCGATCGCAACATATGGATCTGCAATGGCACCGTTTTATACAGTACTTGCGATCTGGGTTGGGGCATTGATCCTTGTCGCACTGATTCATGTGGAGGTTAAGCGTGAGGACGATTTAAAAGAGATTCGCTCCCTGCATGCATTTTTCGGCAGATATATTACATTTTTCCTGATCGGACAGATTCAGGCAGCGATTACGGTACTTGGGGATTTGTTCTATATTAATATTCAGTGTCCGCATCCGTTTTTGTTCTGGCTGGCAGCTGCGACGAGCAGTTTTGTGTTTACGCTTTTTATTTATTCCCTAACTGTTGCGATGGGAAATGTCGGAGAAGCAATTGCTGTGGTTGTTATGGTCATTCAGGTTGCCGGTGCTGGTGGAACATTCCCAATCGAAGTCCTGCCGAATGTATACCAGATGATCTACAAATTCCTGCCATTTACTTATTGCATGAATGCATTGCGTGAGTGCGTGGGTGGCATGTACCGGAATGATTACTGGAAGGACTTGCGGACGCTTGGCATTTATGTATTGGTTTCTCTCTTTATCGGACTGGTTGTTGCGATTCCGTTCCGTAAACTGAACAAAAAAATTGAACATAGCAAAGAAAAATCAAAAGTAATGTTATAAAGTTATAGGTTCTATAAAAATTTTTAATGGGAAAATTTTTGTGGAACTATAGACAAATGAAAAATATTGTACTAGAATGAGTTCAATTAATAGCAAACCCAGTGTTTCATAACACTAAGTTATAGAGGGCTGGATTCGTAACAAGTCATTTCAAAGTGACAGAATTGGAGGAAAAATAGAAATGGAAAAAAAGAATCTTGATTGGGCCAATCTTGGATTTGGTTATATGACTACAGATTACCGTTACGTATCCAATTACAAAGACGGCAAATGGGATGATGGAGCGATTGTCACAGATGCAAATGTAACATTAAATGAGTGTGCTGGTGTATTCCAATATTCACAGTCTTGTTTCGAAGGACTGAAAGCATATACCACTGAAGATGGACATATCGTATGTTTCCGCCCGGACTTAAACGCAGCAAGAATGAAAGATTCCTGTGAGAGACTGGAGATGCCTGTATTCCCAGAGGATCGTTTCGTAGAGGCTGTAGAGCAGGTTGTCAGAGCAAACGCAGCATGGGTACCACCATTCGGTTCCGGCGCAACACTTTACATCCGTCCATACATGATCGCAACAAACGCAGTTATCGGTGTAAAGCCGGCAGATGAGTATCAGTTCCGTATACTGGTTACACCAGTTGGACCATACTTCAAGGGTGGCGCTAAGCCAATTACAATCCGTGTTTCTGATTTTGACCGTGCAGCACCTCATGGAACAGGACATATCAAGGCAGGATTGAACTACGCAATGAGCTTACATGCAATCGTAGATGCACACAAGCAGGGATTTGCTGAGAACCTGTATCTTGATCCAGCAACAAGAACTTATGTTGAGGAGACAGGTGGAGCAAACTTCCTTTTCATTACAAAAGACGGAAAGTTCGTAACACCAAAGTCAGACAGTATTTTACCATCCATCACAAGAAGATCCCTGATGGTTGTTGCTGAGAAGTACCTGAACATGCCGGTAGAGCACAGACAGGTTAAATTCTCTGAGGTACCTGATTTCGCAGAGTGTGGACTTTGCGGTACAGCAGCAGTTATTTCCCCAATCGGAAAGATCGTAGATCACGGCAAGGAAATCTGCTTCCCAAGTGGAATGGAAGAAATGGGACCATACACAAAGAAGCTTCGTGAGACACTTACCGGAATCCAGATGGGCGAAATCGAAGGACCAGAAGGATGGGTTCACAAAATTATGTAAGATGCATATATGTGATATGAGGGTCAAAAGGTATTTTGCCCCTCATTTATGATTAATCAGATTACTACATGCTACGCATTCCCGTAATCTGACTCCACCTCGAAATCCGCTAATTTTCTGCGTTTCAGCAGTAAATTGCTACTTTCTCGGTGTAGTGCGGGTCACTAAGGTATACATCGAATTGCATGCAAGCATGCATCGATGATACCTTTTGACCCTTTAATCATATATATGTATTCTTAAAATATGAAGGAAATCAAAAGAGATGTCGCAAGACATCTCTTTTTTGTGGTACAATGGAGGTATCGTATATTTGTACGTTGTTTTTATGATTTTGTGATAGATAATTTTTCATGGTACTAGTTATGTGGAATCGCGATTTTACACAAATCTGCAAATGCCTCTTTCTATGATTCATGTCCGTTCCAGTTTCGACAGCGACCCTCCATTTGTCCGTCTGCCACAGATGACATCGGAAGCATTTTGTGACTGTCTTGGCGGCTCATATCGATTTCATGAACGGACCCGCTTAGACAGACTAAAAATACTGACTGCATCTGCGGCAGACGGACAAATGGAGGGTCGCTGTCGAAACGGTGCCCGGACACGAAATGAGAGGCATTTGGCAAATTTGGTAAACTCTGCGATTCCACATAAAATCGTTCCATAAAAAAATTATCTATTACAAAATTTATACAACTACGCAAAAATACACCGGAATACAACGAACAAAAAAGGAGAACTTCCTTGACAGACGCACAGAGAAGATCAAAGGCGCGCAGTGCCTACCAGAAAGCAAAACGAAAGAAACAACTGCACAACTGCATTTTCATCACCATTCTGATTGCTATCGTGATTTTCATCGCAATTGGAGCGATTATCCGAATACGGCAGAACCATGCAAAGACAACTTATGTAAAGGCAGATCAGATTACAGATACACTGTACAATGATAACCGTCCGGAGCTGGATGTGGATTTACTTCCAATCAACGATTATTCGAGACCGGCACGCGCATTGGAGAAAGTGAATGGAATTGTGGTTCATTATACGGCAAACCCGGGAACGACGGCGCAACAGAACAGGGATTATTTCGCGGGATTGGCGGAGTCTCATATTACCCATGCAAGCAGTCATTTTGTGATTGGGTTGGAGGGAGAAATCGTACAGTGTATTCCGTGCGATGAGATTGCATATGCATCCAATGATCGTAATTCTGATACGATTGCGATTGAGTGCTGCATTCCTGATGATACGGGCAAATTCAATGACCAGACCTATCAGTCACTGGTGCAGCTTGTGACATGGCTTATGGGAAGATATGATCTTGGTGTGGAAGATGTCATAAGACATTATGATGTGACGGGGAAGAATTGTCCGAAGTACTTTGTGGAGCACACTGAAGCATGGGATGCTTTCAAGCAGGATCTGGTGACATATATCCAGCAGCATGGTGTTAAAAAAGAGTCGTAGTCTTGTAAAACACGAAAAAATAAATTAAAATAGGAATAACTTAGATATAAAGGAGTATTTCTTTGGAGACAATCTATCAGGAATTGAAGGAACAAAAGAATGTGCGCAGTAATCTCAGTGCTTTGCGGGCACAATTGAAAAAGGATGCAAACGCACAGGCGTATGCGCAGGCGGAGACATTTGCGGAAGAAAACAAGTCTCTTTTCTGGAACTGGCTGGAAAGTGACGATGCGAAGACGAGAAAGAATGCGGCATTGTTATTAGGTGAAATCGAATATGAGCCGGCAGTGGAAAAACTGTTTACTTCCTATCAGAAGGAACAGACGCTGTTTGTCCGCAGTGCTTATCTGGAAGCTTTGGCAAAATTTGATGTGGAACCGCTTTTACCACAGTTGAAACAGCAGCTGGATGAGTTGCTTTCAAAAGAACGGAATGTAGAGAATCAGAAACACATCGAAGAAGAAGTGCGGGCTCTGCGTCGCATTATCATTATGTATGAAGGAATTACACATCATACTTTTGACAAAAAGCAGAAAAAGAATCATGTGCTTTTGCTTTGTAACCGGAATCAGAGAGAAACCGTTGCGACACTTGCAAAAGGCAGACCGCATCCGCTCGGTGTGATGACAGACACAGATGACCTGACAAAACTGATGCTGGTGCGTGTGTTCCGGGATGTGCTTTTTCCAGTACCGGTACAGGCACTGATCGATCCAAAGCCGGAAGCCGCAGCACGGAATGTCTGGGAGCCAATGCTTGCATTGTGCAGAAAATATCACAAAGAAGATGCTCCGTTTTATTTCCGCGTCGAGTGCAAGTCAAATATGACACTGGAGGAACGCAGCAGTTTTACAAGAAAACTTGGCGCAAAATTAGAGGAACTTTCCGGGGGAGCACTGATCAACTCTGCAAGTGATTATGAAGTGGAACTTCGGCTAATCGCAAACAGGGAGGGAAAATTTTTCCCATGCCTGAAATTCTATACACTGGAAGATCAGAGATTTCAGTATCGGAAGCATGCCATCTCTGCCTCTATTCATCCGTCTACAGCGGCACTTATCATGGAGCTGGCAACACCTTATCTGAAGGAAGGTGCCCAGATCATGGATCCATTTTGTGGAGTAGGAACGATGCTGATCGAGCGCGATATCCGTGTACCGGCGAGAGAAAAATACGGCACAGATATTTTTGGAGAGGCAATTGACAAGGCGAGAGAAAATGCGTCAGCTGCGGGAGAACTGATTCATTTTATTCATAGGGATTTCTTTGATTTCCGGCATGAGTATAAGTTTGATGAGATTATTACGAATATGCCGGTTCGTGGAAGGATGACCAAGGAAGAACTGGATCATCTGTACACACAGTTTTTTAATAAAGCTTTGGAAATATTGCAAAAAGAAGCGGTTATTATTATGTATACACAGGAGCTTGGATTTGTGAAAAAGCAGATTCGTCTGCACAGTCAGTTACACTTATTGCAGGAAACCTGCATGCAGACAAAGACGGGATTTTATTTATTGGTCATTGGGGTAAAGAGGTAAATTATGGCAATTACAAATGCACTCGGGCTGGAACTGCCACAGGAAGATGATAATCTGGAAAACGGATTGATTGATACAAAGATGCTGCAGGAATTGCAGGATCAATTTTGTTATTCCAATAATTTGTATGTTGTCTGTCTGGGACAGAAAGAAGGGGTCATTACAAAGGCCTACGGAACGAAAGAGGAGCTGGAATATGTCCATTCACTTGTGAATGAATCGGTATATATGCAGCTGGTATCGAAAATTGAAAACGAGCAGATTGAAACAATGGTGGAATATCCTGCCACACAGGATTTTGTGAAAGTTTGCGCAATTTCTACACGAATTGAAGGAAAAACACAGGTTATCTGGGTGATAGTTGGTCTGTTGGAAGAAAAAATCACGTCACAAAATAGTCTGCCGGAAGGTATGATGACAACTACAGAGAAGCATTATTATGCATCCGTTGAGTTTTTGTCGTTGCTTTCTGCACAGCTGTTCGAAGTAAAAATCAACCAGCTCATTGCACAGACTGCAATGAAAAAAAGCCAGAATTCGGAGATCGCTATGCAGCATCAGTTGCACCAGATGCAGACAATGACCAAAGTGATTCAGACCCTTGAGTCGGATGACGCGTTCGCAGACCTTGTGGAAAACGTGATCAAAGAGACCTGTGAATGTTTACAACTTACTGGAGGATTTTTGATTCGTGAGAATATTGAGACACTTTTGATTGAAGGGGTCTGTGAACATGTCACGGAGGAAAAAGCTTCGGTATTATGGAAATTGTCCAATTGTAAAAGAGCAGATTTACCGTTTTTTGATGGAAAACCATACGTTATTTCCACGGATGCGATGATGCCGGATGAGTTTGAAACGCTTATGAAAGATTGCAAGATGACAGCAGCGGTATTTCAACCAATCGAAGCCGGTGGGCAGGTGGCCATGTATCTGGGCTTTTATGAACACAGCCACAACCGTACATGGGAGATGGAGGACATCAAATTTATAAATGATGTTAAGCGTGTGGTGCAGAGTGTGCTGATAAAACGCATTTCCAAGAATTCTCTTGCAAGTTCATATGCTTCTTTAGAATCTATTTTGGAGAATACGGGAAGTGGCATCTATGTTTCTGATGCAAAAAACAGAACACTTCTGTACACAAACAAAAAATTCAAAGATTTCTTTGCGAAGACAATCGCAGCAGGAAAACTGGATGATTTGATTTTCTCGGAGCAGGAAATAGGGCGCAGACAGTATTTTGAAGAAATATATTCTGTAGAAGAAGAACGATGGCTGGATGTCTACAAAACAGAGATCGACTGGGTGGATGGAAGAAAAGTCAGCCTTTGTACATTATATGATATTACGGACAAAAAAATATATCAGAAAGAAATTGAAGAACAGGCAAATAACGATTTCCTTACAGGACTTTTTAACCGTATGCGTTGTGAACAGGATCTGGCGAAATATGTGATGAAAGCGCAGAATTCAAAACAAAAAGGGGCCTTGCTCTATTTGGATCTGGATGATTTTAAACATATCAATGATGGGCTGGGACATCAGTATGGCGATGTTTTGCTGAAGGCGATTTCACATAGTCTGCAACGTGTTGGTGGCGTGACAAATACCTGTTACCGTATGGGTGGGGACGAATTTATTGTTATAGTTCCGGGTAAACTGTTTGATAAGTTAGATTTTATTATTGAAGAGATTACTTCAATTTTTACAAAACCATGGTTTTTAAAAGGGGAAGACTATTATTGTACCATGAGTATGGGAATTGCATGTTTTCCGGAGGATGGAACTACGGTGGATGAGTTGATCCGTAAAGCGGATATGGCACTCATGCGTGCAAAAAGGCGTGGAAAAAACCGGATTGAATATTACAATGATACGGATGCTGCTTCCGCAAGCCATAGACTTGATTTGGAGAAAAATATGCGTACAGCGGCTATGAATGAATGCAGTGAATTTGAAGTGTATTATCAGCCAATCATTGATACCAAAGATCAAAAAAATGTCTGTTGTGGAGCTGAGGCACTTGTACGTTGGAATTCCAGTGTGATGGGATTCGTCAGTCCGAATGATTTTATTCCGCTTGCAGAGTATCTGGGACTGATCAATCCAATTGGAGAGTATGTGTTACGACAGGCGGTGAAACGCTGTAAATACTGGAACGATATGGGGCATCCGGATTATAAGGTCAATGTGAATTTGTCGGTTGTGCAGTTGCTGCAGAATGATATTGTAAAGAAAATTAAGTCTGCGATTGAAGATTCACATATCAATCCGGCGAATCTTACACTTGAAGTGACAGAGAGTCTTGCCATCAATGACATGGTCCGCATGAAAAAGATTCTCAGCGAAATCAAGAGCCTTGGAGTAAAAGTTGCATTGGATGATTTTGGAACCGGATATTCTTCGTTGAATCATATCCGGGAGATGCCAATCGATGTGATCAAGATCGACCGCTGTTTTATTGAACATCTTGGAGAGGATGATTTTTCGGATGCATTTGTCAAAATGGTCGCAGAATTAGCCAGCGCCATTGGCGTTCATGTTTGTGTGGAAGGTGTGGAGACGGATCAGCAGCTTGATGTGGTACAGCAGATGAACATTGCCATGATCCAGGGATATTATTTCGGGAAACCGATGCAGATTGGGGAGTTCGAGCAGAAATATTTGTAAGAAACTTGTCGGAGAATAAAAGGAGGCACACATTGGATTTATTTGATATTGTTGGCCCGATTATGGTAGGTCCTTCGAGTTCCCACACAGCAGGGGCTGTTCGCATGGGATATGTAGCGGGAAAATTGCTCGGAGAACCCATAAAGAAAGCAGAAATTTTGCTATATGGTTCTTTTCTTGCAACAGGAGAGGGACATGGTACAAAGAAAGCGATTGTGGCAGGACTTCTTGGTATGCAGCCGGACGATTATGAGATTGCTGACAGCTTTGAAATCGCACAGAAACGGGGAATCAAAATTGTATTTGGCGAAGCGCGTCTGGAGGATGCCCACCCGAATACAGCTGTTATCCGATTAGAGGGTGTGGGAGAAAAATCCATTGAGGTACAGGTGTCTTCCATTGGAGGCTCCCGTATCAATATTGACAAAATCGATGGAATTAACACAAATTTCTCTGGAGAACATCCGACACTGATTGTCCACAATCTGGATCAGCCGGGACATGTATCGGAAGTGACGTCTATGCTTGCGCACAAGAGCGTGAACATCGCAACCATGCAGCTGTACCGCTCCGCAAAGGGACAGATGGCTGTTATGGTCGTGGAATGTGATCAGCCGATTCCGAAGGATGGGATTGCCTGGCTTTCCCATGTAGAGGGTGTGATGAAAGTGACATATTTTGAGGGTGTGTAGCAGGTAAGGAGATTGTTCATGACAGAATATCATACATTACAGGAATTACAGGAACTGGCAGTACAGCAGAAGAAAGAAATATGGCAGATTGTGCAGCAGGAAGACATGGATGCCAGTGAACGGACCCAGGAGCAGTCTTATGAGAAAATGCATCAGATGTATGAGGCAATGAAATATGCAGATGCCGCTTACAATGGCAATTTGCGGTCGGCCAGCGGACGTGCCGGTGGTGATGGAGAAAAATTGCATGAATACAATGCGTCCGGGGAAAATATCTGTGGTGCTTTTATCGGTCTCGTCATGGAAAAAGCAATCAAAATGGGCGAATCCAATGCGTGTATGAGAAGAATTGTAGCAGCTCCGACGGCAGGTTCCTGTGGTGTTCTGCCAGCGGTTCTTTTAAGTTACGAGGAACAGTTTGCAGCGACAGAAGAACAGATGGTGCAGGCATTGTATGTAGCAGCGGGAATTGGAAAAGTAATTGCAGAGAATGCTTTTATTGCAGGTGCAGCAGGTGGATGTCAGGCAGAGATTGGTTCGGCGGCCGCAATGAGTGCAGGTGCACTTGCTTATTTACAGGGAGCGGATCCACAGACTGTAATGCATGCAGCCGCGTTATCATTAAAGAATATGCTGGGACTTGCCTGTGATCCGGTGGGAGGCCTTGTAGAAGTGCCTTGCATCAAGCGGAATTCGTATGGAGCGGTCAATGCAGTGACGTCTGCGCAGCTCGCGCTCGCCGGCATTCGTAGTGCCATTACACCGGATGATGTCATTGACAGTATGCGTCGTATCGGAAATCAGATGCCGACCTGCCTGAAGGAGACAAGTGAGGGTGGACTGGCAACGTCAGCTTCGGCGGAAGCGTATTAAAATTGAAATAAGGAACAAGCCTTTTGTATAAAAGTTGAGTCGTAATATTGCGGCTCAATTTTTACATATTATGATATGAGGGTCAAAAGGTATTTTGCCCCTCATTTATGATTAATCAGA
>ENA-OUUV01000010-OUUV01000010.1-human-gut-metagenome-genome-assembly--contig:-NODE-10-length-158709-cov-9.530626_pt1 | contig 158709 bp, 136 predicted proteins | sample MGYA00237952_ERZ548838 | MGnify/ENA primary metagenome ERZ548838 (study PRJEB26490, sample SAMN05194705) | human gut metagenome | biome: terrestrial biome; feature: human-associated habitat... | reverse complement strand
GAGGATACAGAGCGTAGTTCTGGAATACCATTGCGATATCTCTGTCCTTAGGCTCAACATCGTTCATAACTTTTCCGTCAATGATTAATTCTCCGGAAGAAATCTCCTCAAGACCTGCGATCATACGAAGTGTTGTAGACTTACCACATCCAGATGGTCCTACGAAGATGATAAATTCCTTATCTTCAACATCAAGGTTGAAATCTTTAACTGCCTCAAAACCATTTGAGTATACTTTGCATACATTCTTTAATGATAAACTTGCCATTTTTGAAAAACCTCCTAAGTAGTTCTCTTTTCTTTGTTTGTCCGTGTGGACTTCTTATATTGTTATCATACAGAACAATCTCCAAAAAAGCCACCGTCAAACCGCCAAATATTTTCCAAACATATTGGCAGATTGACGAACCCTGTCATAAGGAGGGACCCACGTAAGTGGGAGGATTCCTTATGACCTACGCAGATGTCCTGCGACTTTTGGCATAAGAACGAACCCTCCTGGGTGAAGTCCTTATGACGAAAGGCGCACTTTTCATGGCATCTGCTCCTTGCAAACTACAGCTTTGAATATCCGAACCCATTTACCATAGCTTCGATCTTCTGTCCCTTCTTACAGAACGGACAATCATGTGCACTATATGCCTCATATCCAGTCACATCATTCTTGTCAAACAAAGCTTCCACTTCTACTCCATCTACAGAGTCGATGGTTGAGAATACCGATGCAACCCATTCTACAGTTCCGCCATAATAACGAATACACTCAAGACTGCGGCGGATTGTCTCACCAGTAGTCGTTGTGGCAAGTAAAAGCACTACATGCTTTCCTGCAATTGCGCCTTTGTTGTTATCACGGAACAGCATCTGATTGTTATTGTTAATCTCCGGTGATACCACATATGTAGTTTCATGGCGGTTTGTAGAAAGTACACCACCGTTTTCAATCTCCTGGCTCAAAAATGCACCAATCACTTCGGTGCCATCCATGCATACGATCGTATCCACATACTCTGTCTTCGGCATTCTTGAATACAATACCTTTGCGGCTTCCTTTGCCTCTCCGGCACGTGTTTTTACACTTGTCACATCCACATAATAGTTGATGTGTGAGTGACTTGTTGCAAAATGTCCCGGGATAGCATGCAATGCAAGCATATTACTCTCTTTTGAATAAAATTTTACCATACGATTCTCCATAATAATTACCTCCTTATGTCTTTACGCTTTTCCTGTACTGCCGAATCCACCTCTGTCTGCACCTGCAAGATGTTCAACTTCTTCAAAATTGATCTTCGGCTGATTTTCCATGATACGGAATTGTGCGATACGGTCATTCACATGAATCACTGTGTCTCTTGTCGCATAGACCGGCATCCGCCACATGTCATTGTCACCACAATATGAGCCATCCACAACGCCCATGCTATTTGTCTGTAAAAGTCCCCATGTCTTAAACGTAGAACTTCTTGGCACAAGGTGTGCCTCATATCCCTTTGGAAGTTCCATGGCAACACCTAACGGAACCAACGCAAAATCTCCTGCATGAAGCTTTACTTCCTCCGATGCACGCAGATCGATCCAATCAGATTTCCCATCAATATAATCAAGTTTTTCAATATTATCTGTAAAATATTTTATCTTAATTGTCTCCATTTGTCTATGACTCCCACTCTAATTCTGTATGCTCCGGACGTTTTTCACGTATCATCAGATCTGTCACTGCACTCTTTGCCGATTTGTTTTCAAACAGCACTTTGTTCACTTCTTCAATAATTGGAAGCTCTACATGATACTTTTCTGCAAGCATAAGGGCTGCTTTTGCGGAATAGATTCCCTCAACAACCATCTTGACTTCATCGGTAGCCTGCTGCATCGTATATCCCTGTCCCATGAGCATACCCGCTTTGCGGTTACGGCTGTGTTTGCTCTCACAGGTTACAATCAGATCACCAATACCCGTCAGTCCGCACAAAGTCTCGGTATGTGCTCCCATTTCAACTGCAAGGCGGGCAATCTCGGTAATTCCTCTTGTGATCAAAGCAGCTTTTGTATTGTCTCCATAGCCGAGACCATCTGCCATACCGGCTGCAAGCGCAATCACGTTTTTCAGTGAACCACCCAGTTCCATTCCAAGCATATCCGGACTTGTATATACACGAAATACATCATTCATAAACAAATCCTGCACACGCTCCGCTGTAGCTTTGGTTTTTGCTCCTGCCACTACTGTAGTTGGAAGTCCGATTCCAACTTCCTCCGCGTGGGAAGGTCCACACATAACAGCAACATCCGCAGATGGAATCTCCTGCTCCACAACATCAGAAATTGTCATAAGTGTGTTCTCTTCAATTCCTTTTGCCACACATACGATGATCTGTTTGTCTGTCACATATGGTGCCATGCTCTTTGCTGTACTTCTGGTAAACACGGAAGGAACCGCAAGTACAAGTACATCTTTTCCCTGAATTGTTTCTTCCATATCTGTTGTAAACAGAATATCCTCCGGTAATTTGACCCCGGGAAGTTTATCCACATGTTCATGCTTTTCCTGAAGCATTTTAATTTCGTCTTCTACGATAGACCATACCGTTACCTTGTTTCCGTTTGTATGTAATAATTTTGCCAGCGCAATTCCCCAGCTTCCGGCTCCAATTACTCCGACCTCAGCCATACTATTTCTCCTTCTTCATTCCAAATTTGTTTTCTGTACCTGTAAGCAGACGTTTGATATTTGCACGATGTCTCCACAATGCCATCGCGGTAAAGCAGGCACTTACAACATAAAACTCACTAAGTGTGGCTCCTTCTATATGCAAATAGCCAAGCTGTCCAAATATGATTGCCTGAATCAGATAACTGCACACCACAAGAATGGATCCCAGCGAAACATATCTTGTAATACCAACTGCCAGAATAAAAAGCAACAGACAGATTGGTGCAGCCATCGGACATACAGCAAGAATCACACCGGAAGTACAGGCAATTCCCTTGCCACCCTTAAACTGCAGATAGCATGGAAAATTATGCCCTAACACTGTTCCAAATCCTGCATACAGTTCTAACACTTTTGTATCAGCACCATAGGTACCGCCAAAAATCAGTTTAATCAGTAATACCGCAAATATCGCTTTCAACAAATCGCCCACAAAAGTAATCGCTCCTGCTTTCCATCCAAGCACACGCAATGAATTGGTCGTTCCTGCATTTCCGCTACCCTCTGTACGAATATCAATTCCCTTGTTTTTTCCATAAATATATCCTGTCTGAAACAGCCCGAAAATATAGCCGATCAGCAGAGAAATGATTCTTGCGATAATCATTTTTAATCTTCCTTTCGCTCTCTTGTAATAAATTTTAACGCAGTACCCTGGAATCCAAATGTATCGCGGATACGGTTTTCAAGATATCTGGTATATGAAAAATGCATCAGATTCTTATCATTTACAAACACGACAAATGTCGGCGGTTTTACAGACACCTGTGTCACATAATAAATTTTCAGACGCTTACCTTTATCCGAAGGTGGCTGCTGCATGGCAACTGCTTCCGCAACAATTTCATTGAGGACACCGGTTGCAACGCGCATACTGTTATTTTCGATGACAACATCTATCATTTCGAATATTTTATTCAGTCTCTGTCCTGATTTTGCAGAAATAAACAAAATTTCTGCATATGGCATGAAACTAAGCACTTGACGGATACGCTCGGTATATTTTTTTACGGTGCTGTTATCTTTTTCAATAGCATCCCACTTGTTGACAGCGATAATAATTCCTTTCCCCCTGTCATGTGCAATGCCAGCGATCTTTGCATCCTGTTCCGTAACCCCCTCGATGGCATCAATGACAATAATAACCACATCCGCACGTTCCACAGCAGTAACGGCACGAATGATGCTGTATCGTTCGATTTCTTCTTTGATTTTATTTTTACGGCGCAGACCTGCAGTATCTATAAATACATACTCCTTTCCGTTATATTTAATGTCAGTATCAATAGCATCTCTTGTCGTGCCGGCAATATCAGATACGATCACGCGGTCTTCCTGTGCCAGTTTATTGATTAGAGAAGATTTTCCAACATTCGGTTTTCCGATAATCGCAATTTTTGGACGCTCGTCCTCCTCAATGCCTGCTGCATCTTCCGGAAAATGTTTTACAACCTCATCGAGCATATCTCCAAGTCCAAGCATGGAAGAAGCCGAAACCGGATGTGGATCTCCGATTCCAAGATTATAAAACTCATAGACATCCGGCATAAATTTTTCAAAACTGTCAACTTTATTTACAACAAGAATGACCGGTTTCTTTGAGCGGCGCAGCATATCCGCCACCTTGGAATCCGCATCCTGTAATCCCTGTCTTACATCTGTAATAAACATAATAACATCTGCGGTTGCAATGGCAATCTCTGCCTGTTCACGCATCTGTGAAAGGATCACATCTCCGCTGTCCGGCTCAATACCACCGGTATCTATCAGTGTAAAGCTATAATTCAACCAGGTCACATCCGCATAAATACGGTCTCTTGTAACTCCCGGTGTATCTTTTACAATTGAAATACGTTCCCCTGCAAGTGTATTAAAAAGTGTTGATTTACCAACATTAGGGCGGCCAACAATGGCCACAACTGGTTTACTCATTCCTTACCTCTTTTCTGTATTCATCACATTACCTGCTTGATTTTACAATAATGGGAGGAACTTGTAAAGTCCCTCCCACTCTAGTAATCTCTCTCATTGGAAAAAGAAATCTCTTCTTTTCCTTGAATCGTACCGCTTTTTATCAATGCTTGAATGACATTTCGGCAATCCTCACCAAAATTAACATACACAAAACCTTCCTGACGACTTTGTCCTGTTCCATACGTATCCGAATAGTCTTCATGTGTCTCTCTCTGGTAAACATCCTTCCAGTTTTTATCTGGATGTGTAAAAGAAAGATCAATGCTTGCGTATGGATCCATATTATCCGTTGTACCATCTTTTAAATAATTCTGAAGATTGTACCTTTGGATGGTTCCTTCCTGGGCATCCTTTATTACCGCCTGGTACAAATCATATACGTACTTATTCTTTACATTTTTATAATTGATATACCCTTCTTCTTCCTGGTAATTTTCCAGTTGTACATCGTAAACATCCGTAACTTCTTTATAATCGCTTCCGACCAGGTAATACATAAAATTATCCGCATCCAGTTCATAATTATACAATGTATCCGCAAGCTGCTGGCTGCAATCCGATGCGATTGGGACATTATAGGTTCGCCATATTTTCTTGCCATTCTTCATCCAGTATACAACACTGACATTTGTACTGTCGGATTGCTGCGCTTCTTTTTGGTAAACATCCGCAGATTCCAGAATCTGTTTCTGTAACTTCTGGACTTTTTCCACATCCGTTCCGGTAAATTCCACCGGATAATTATTTTCCAGATACGCGATCTGTACCTTATCTGCATCTGGTATATACTGTTCAATATGGTATGCAGTCTCATAAATTCCGAAATAACTTACCAGCACAAACAGCAAAAAGCCCAGGCTTTCCAGCAAGCGTTTCTTTTTAAATACCCGGAATGTTTTTTCCACAAACATCTGGGCAATAAAGAAAGCTATCAACCCGAGTATGAGTACCAATAAAAGAAAAATTTTATCTGAAATCCACAGCATCAGTGCATCTAAAAACTGGGACAAAATCACAGATGCCAGATATCCGACACAGATGCCGGCTCCCCACCGGAAAAGTGGTTTAATCCAGCTAAATGTAAGCAAATCGCCAGCGCTTTCAATCCGGCGCTTTTTATAACAATAATATGCAAGTGCGTAAATAAAAACTGCTGCCACCACATATCCGATCACAACATTTAATCCGCAGTAACGAACCCCGGAAAAAATCTGATCTCCAATGTCATCAAACGTATATGGACTCCATATCCGCACATTGTTGTACAGATAATTAATCGGAGAAAGAATACGGAACAAAAGGATATCCGGTGTCTGACTGAAACTGATTCCATAGCCAAGGAAACTCAGCACATAGCGTACTCCCACAATAATCCCTACCGACAGAAAATTTCCCACCAGGAAATACACAGGCAATGCAAACAGCTGTCCGGTAAACATGGCGCAGAGACATACAAGTGAAAACAGAAAGAATCCGATTCCCATGACACTTACCAGCCATAGTCCGACATATTGCACCTGTATGATTCCATTTGCAAGACATACCATAACGGTCACTATAAACGTGATCAGCTGTGGAATAAAAAGGAATGTAAATCCGCTCAAGACGTTGGTAAAATACAATTCTTTTCGCGTCACCGGAAGTGCATGAATCAGATATGCACTTTTTGCAGAAAACAAATAGCTGAAAAGCGCCATTCCTGTAACCGCAACCATCACAGCAATCGCCCATACATCCAGTCTAATTGACAAGCTGTCCGCAAAAACAAAAAACTGCAGATTTTGTGTCATATGGTGCTGGCGAAGCCCGGACCACAAACTTCCCGGAACTTTTACCAGACCATACAGAAGATAGCACACCCAGATTGGCCAGTATAAAGTAAAATTTTTCTTGTAGATTGCCTTATTAAAAAAGGATGTCTTTGACTTCATAGTCCAAACCTCCCATCTCGTAAATAAAAATTTCCTCCAATGTCAGAGGCAGAATATCAACGATTGCAAGTTTTTCCGGATCGGTCATAATGGCCTCTGCCGCAGCTTTTGGACTTCCTTTGACAATCACAGTATAGACTCTTCCAATGTTTGACATATGTAACACTTCAAATTCCGGTGGAAGTTTCGGCATACCGGTCTGACATGCCACCTGGATCTTGCAGATATTTCCCTGTAGTTCGGAAAGCGACCGCTCAATGATAATCTGACCCTGATTCATAATTCCTACATGATCACAGACATCTTCCAGTTCCCGGAGATTGTGGGAAGAAACAAGAACTGTCATCTTCCGTTCTTCCACTTCGGATAACAGGATACTCCAGATCTGTCTTCGCATAACAGGATCCAGTCCATCGACCGGTTCATCAAGGATCAGAACTTTCGGTTTACAGCAGATTGCAAGCCAGAATGCCACCTGCTTTTGCATTCCTTTCGACAGGCGACGGATATTACGCTTTACGTCAATCGCCGGAAAATATTTTTTCATGCGTTCAAACATCTTCTCATCAAACGATTCATAAATGCCTTTGTAATAACGCATCATTTCTAATGTGTCTGCCTGTAGAAAATAAAAAAGTTCATCCGGAATATAGGCAATCTCTGATTTTACCTTACGATTTTCGTATACCTCTTCCCCATCGATATAAATCTCTCCGGCATCCTGCCGGTAAACTCCGGTCAGATGACGGATCAATGTGGATTTGCCGGCACCGTTTGGTCCTACCAGACCATAGATATCCCCCTCACCCACATTCATATTCACTCCATTTAATGCATAAAAATCATCAAATTTCTTTATCAGATTATTTACTTCTATCAAAATGTTTTGTCTCCTTTTGTTATCACTTCCACTCGTTCGGCAAGTTCGTTGGAAGATACCGACAATTCGGATAATTCTCTTACCACAAGGTCAAATTTCTGCATCAGTTCCCTGCGACGCATTTCATTGACCCGGTTTTCTTTTGCAACAAACGTTCCCTCATCTTTACGACGGTACACATATCCATCCTGCTCCAATTCCTGATATGCACGTTCAATTGCATTTGGGTTGACAGCAAGTTGTGATGCCATCTCTCTTACAGATGGCAGTTTTTCATCTGCCAGAAACGCATTTGAAATTACCATTTTGCGAATGCTCTCCTTGATCTGCTCACAGAGAGGTCTGGCCTCCTTGTAATTCAACTGTATCAAACCTGCTGCACCTCCTTATCCTATTTGTCGTGATGACAAAACATACAATTCCATTTAACTTCACAAGTGTACCACAGATTCTGAAACAGTAATTTAACATCTATGAAATAATTTCTTATGAAAATCTTAATATCATGCATGAATCTGCATAAATGCCCCAAGATTTCCACGTTTACCGTGACTTGCCCGATGAGAAAAAAGAAGTCGGCTATTACAACATGTGCATATATTTGTCACAGCCAAATGCTCCGGTATAACTCCTGCCTCCCGCAAAATAATTTCATTGGTCTTCCACAAGTCCAGCTGATACTTTCCATTTCCCTTGTCCAATAAAATTTCTCTCTCATGTCCCTGAAATTCTTTGTAGAATGCATCTGCCACATCCTCGCTGACTTCATAACAGTCCTGACAGATAGACGGTCCCACAGCTGCCAGTACATCCTCTGGTCTGGTATGAAATTCCCTTTGCATCACCGAAAGCGTCACAGCACCCATACGTCCCACAGTGCCTCTCCATCCGGAATGGCTCAGTCCTATCGCACGATGCACCGGATCGACAAAAAACAGGGGAACACAGTCCGCATAAAAAGTCGATAAAATAATGCCCGGCTCATCCGTGACCAGTCCGTCCACATCTTTGTATGAACGTGGCCGGGTAACTCCATAGCCTGCATCCTCTTTTCCCACACGACGGACATTCGTCGTATGCGTCTGATCAGAACACACAAACTGTGTTTTATCTGTTCCAAAAAAGGATGCAACCCTCGCATAGTTTTCCTGCACATCCGCCTCATCGTCTCCACGGGTAAAACTCAAATTCAGACTTTCGAACATTCCTTTGCTGGCACCTCCCCCACGGGTGGTAAAACAATGTTTTACCATGCCGCAGGCATCCAGCAGCGGATAATGCAACACCGGAAGTTCTCCTTTTTCAAGCGGAAAACGTTCTAACTGTAACACTTCCCGGTCATCTTTTTTCTTAAAATCCATATACTCCATTACGATTCTCCAAAAGCATTACGCAAAAGCGTAATCTGGTCCTTTTCTATTGCGATGACATCAAAACGGCAGGGCATATACAATCCCAGCCGTTTTCTCATCATATAATAATGTGCTACTTTAATAATTTTTCTCTGCTTATATACACCTACTGCTTCCAAAGGAGAGCCATAGCCGTCTCCCGACCGGTATTTGACCTCCACAAAACAAAGATATCCCCCTTCTCTTGCGATAATGTCAATCTCCCCCAGCCGACAGCGGAAATTGCATTCCAGAATCTCATATCCCTGTTGTTGCAGATAAGCAGCTGCTTTCTGTTCATAGACAGTCCCCAACTGTCGTTTGTTCATAAGTCCCCCTTAACGCATCTGATCCAGTTTTGCTTTCATGCGATCCATGTCATCCACAAATACAAGAATTTCTGCAACCACTTCATACAGTTCCGGCGGAATCATATCGCCGATCTGCAACTTCGAAAGCGTCGATGCTAGTTTGTTATCTTTATAAGTCGGCACCTTGTTTTCTTTGGCCGTCTCAATAATTTTTTCTGCGACTTTACCTTTTCCGGTAGCTAAAATCTTTGGTGCAGCTTCTCCCGGTTCATAGGAGATTGCAACTGCCGTCTTGTCCGCATCACTTTTTTTCTTTTGATTCAATTGCGAAAACTGAAACGGCTTAAATCCATTTTCTGCCATATCATCTCTCCTTATGCTCTCATATCGAAAGAATAACGGTGCAACTGTCCTGCCGACGGCTGATCTTTTTTTAAAAAGTTTTCCACAAAATTTACATGCTTTGCTTCATTTATCACCGAAACTTTACACTGATATCCCTTTTCCTGCAACCGTTTTTCCAGCCTGTCAATATTGAGAGAAATCAATTGATAGGATGCGTCGTCATCCAGGTAAAAATTCGTACTTACCTGTTTATTTTTCATTTTTACAGACACATCGGTTGCCCCAAGATGATCCAGATCCAGATGTAAAAAAGCAGTCAGTTCCCTGTCTCCCTCGGCAAGTGCTTTCTTATTCGTGTACACAAACAATTCTGCGCTGGCATTCTGTCCCGACATCTGTAACGGAATCTGCACATAAGTATACGCCTGATTGATCTGATTCATAAACTCCACATTGCTTTGAATGTCTGCAGCAGTCTGCGCAAAGCCGGTATTTTCCTGTCCGACTGACTTTAACGCCTCAACAATTTTTTCCAACTGCGCATTCATACGATCATAGAGCTTTGCAACTTTATCCGTTCCATCCGCTTCAAGATCCTGTGGCTGCAGTGTCCACTGCTGCTGCATCGAATCTTTGACCATATGTACAAATTCTTTGGAAGAAAAAAGTTTCCCGATCTGTTCCCGCTCGATTGGCAGGGAATCTTTGAGCACCTGCTGAATATCTTTCAACACTTCTGCCACACCACTGTCCTTCGTGTATCTAGTGGCATCTGTACCTAATAATTCTCCAAGCATTGTATTGAGGTTTTGCAGCTGTTTTCCGTCCAGCAACGCACCAAGCGTATGTGGCGTTGCCGAATAACTTTCCGACTGCTGCACAGACTGTTCTATAGCAGTCTCTTGCGTAACTGTCTCCCCATCTTCCGTTGTTTGCAACAATTCATCATTTTCTAAAATGGCGCTTTTTTCTAAACTGTTTCCATCTGTAATATTTTTTTCAATCGTATTTTGTGCAACAGATTCCGTCAGCATCTCCTGTGAAACAAATCCATTATTCTGCAATGGAACATCTTCCAGCCCGTCCGTCAAAGCAAGCAAAAATTCACTTCCAAAATTTCTCATCTGCTGTGGCGAAAGCGATTCACTCTCCAACACCTGTGGCAATTCTTCAATCAGCTGATCAAAGTCATTGGTAATCGCCTGCTTGTCGTCCAGATAATTTTCAAACTGCGCCGCATTCTGCTCATTAATGGTAATTCCCAGTTTATTCAACTGTACCAATGTCTGCACATCGATTTCCGGATGTGCATTCACCATTCTTGCCATCTGCTGAATGCTGTTTCTGTCAATCGGCATCTGTTCTTCCATCATGCGGTTCACCATGGAAAGATAATTTGATTCTGTTGGAACTCCTGCGGCTGACAATGCCTGCAGAAGTGTATAATTCGCCCCTGTTCCCTCTACCGAAAATGGGCGAATAGCAATCTGCGATCCATCGTTAGATTTCACCTGAAAGAACATCGACTGTCCTAACGAAAGCTGGACTTTTCCCTCAATGCGGGCAGAAATCTGCTGTCCGCTCGACAACGCAAGTGTCACTCGTCCACTTTTCATAGAACTGACCGTGCCCTCAAAAATATTTCCTTTTGTCAGCGAGCGCAGGGACGACACAAGATTCTCCACGCCTTTCGTTCCCGTAAGTGTTTCTGCTCCGGAAGCTGATGCCTGATTATATTGTCCTACCAAATCTGAAATCTGCATATCCTACTCCTGACATTCTACTCTCACTTTGCGATACTTCTATTGCGTTACACCTTTACACAAAGTTTTTGATAAAAGTTGCCCTGTGGATTAAAGTCGGGCCGAGTTTTTTCAATGCTGCAATATGTTCTGCTGAACCATAACCTTTGTTCGCAGCAAATCCATAGCCCGGATAAATATCTTCATAGTTTTCCATCAACCGGTCTCTGGTAACTTTTGCGATAATGGAAGCTGCACCTATGGATATACTTTTTGCATCTCCCTTGATAATAGGAACCTGATGAATCTCAACCTTTGGAATGGTCACCGCATCATTCAAGAGTAAATCTGGCTGCGGATCTAACTGTCCAATTGCCTGGCGCATCGCCTCATACGTTGCCTGCAAGATATTGATTTCATCAATCCTCTCCGGTCCGACCATTCCGATTCCGACCGACACCGCTTTTTCCATGATAACATCATACAATTCTTCACGTTTTGCTGCCGAAAGTTTCTTGGAATCATTGATATATAAAATATCGCAATCCTTCGGTAAGATCACAGCCGCTGCCACGACCGGTCCTGCCAATGGTCCTCTTCCAACTTCATCAATTCCACAGATATATGTATAGTTATCGTACTCTTTTTCGTATTTCTTTAAGTTTTCAGTTCGTATTTTTTCCTGTTGCAACTTATCAAAGCGTTTTCGGGCCGTCTCTACAAGTTTCTGTACACCCGCCCTGCTGTCACTTTCGTATACCTGCACGAACTCCATCAACTGTTCCGTATCTGTCTGCGCAAGGCGTTCTTTTATACTGCCGATTTTTTCTACTGTTTCTTTTTGTTTTTCTTCCATTATACTTTTCTCCGTCCCTGTGTATCCGTTTTACAGATAACCTGACGCTCTTTCTATGGACGCTCTAAGGTAATACGACCAAGGCATCCGCTACGGAATTCGTCAATAACAAGCGCTGCTGCCTTACTATAATCAAGTTCTCCACCTTTTCCGATGCATTTGCGGTTCGTTGCGATCTCACACAGAATATCAGTTCCTTTCTGTGTCTCGTCCACATCGTACCGCTCTGTAAGGATTCCCTGATAGTTTTCTGTCAGAAAATTGATCAGTTCCAATGCAAGCTCATCTATGTTTAAAATTTCATCCTTGATTGAACCGATCAGTGCCAGCCGAAGACCAACCGCCTGGTCTTCAAATTTCGGCCACAAAATACCCGGTGTATCCAGAAGTTCTACATTCTTGCTCAGGCGAATCCACTGTTTTCCTTTTGTCACACCCGGTTTATTTCCTGTTTTTGCACAGGCTTTTCCCGCATAGGAATTGATAAAAGTAGATTTTCCAACATTCGGAATACCTACTACCATCGCACGCACCGGACGGTTTTTGATACCACGCTTGCGGTCTCTTTCAATCTTCTCCTTGCATGCTTCCATAATAATGTCTGTAATGGACTTCATGCCGCTTTTGCTTCTTGCATCAAGGCTCACTACAAAATATCCTTTTTCCCGGAAAAACTGACTCCATGCATCCGTTGCCCGCTTGTCCGCAAGATCCGCTTTATTCATCAGTATCAGCCGGTATTTATTTTTTCCAAGTTCGTCGATATCTGGATTGCGACTGCTCAGCGGAATGCGTGCATCCACCAGTTCAATTACCAGATCAATCAGCTTGATATCTTCCTGCATCTGTCGTTTTGCTTTGGTCATATGACCAGGGTACCACTGAAAATTCATAATTTTTACCTTTCCTTTTCCGACATATCATTTGCAAATCAATGAATAAATCCCATATTTCCTATAGATTTGAAATAAAACCATGCTTTTCCGATAATATAAGATTTCTTTACATTTCCAATATTGGCCAATCGGCTATCCTCGCTGTTATTCCGGTTATCACCGAGCACGAAATATTCATCGTTTCCAAGCTTAATCTCCTCGGAAGCCACACCCGCATCCTCTATGGATGCTACTGTAATCTTTTCCTGATATGCCTCTCCATTGACATACACAACGCCCTCTTTGATCTGGATCGTATCCCCCGGACACGCAACCACGCGGCGCACGTAATAATGGGATTTTTCGTTTCCATTCGGAAGAAATGCAATCACATCTCCCTGCTTTGGACTTGATACATTATAAACAAACCGATTCACGAGAATCTGTTCCTCGTTCGTCAGTGTATCGTTCATGGCATTACCGACAACCGTCGTCCGACAGCCAAAAAAAGTAACCAGTGTGTGAGCAATAAAAATTACGATTGCACATTCGATTACCCACGACATTACCTCTTTAAAAAGTGGCATATTAAATTTTCGTCTTCTCCTGCTGAAGTTCAGCCCATTTCGTCTTTTCACTTTATAATCCTCTTTCCATTTTTACCACTAACATCATATATGATTCTCACATAATTTTCAAGGATAAGGCGCATTTACTATACGCTTTTACTGTACTGAAAATTCCAAAGAAATTCCCAATATGGCAAATAAAAAGAACCGGTACAATGTACCGGCTCCCTTTGAAGCAAGATTATTTTACTAATTCTTTTACCTTTGCAGCTTTTCCTATACGATCTCTTAAGTAGTAAAGTTTAGCACGACGTACTTTACCTTTACGTACGATCTCTACCTTCTCTACGTTTGGAGAATGTAAAGGCCATGTCTTCTCAACACCAACACCGTTAGAAAGTTTTCTTACAGTAAATGTAGCACGGTTGCTTCCGCCCTGTTTCTTAATAACAGTTCCTTCAAATACCTGGATACGCTCTCTGTTACCCTCTTTGATCTTTCCGTATACTTTAACAGTATCACCTACGGAAAACTGTGGTGCGTCAGCCTTTAACTGCTCTGCCTCAATGTTCTTGATAATTTCACTTGCGTTCATTTTGTGACCTCCTGATTGATTTGACGTTCGCTAACACCTCTCTGGTGACAGAGGACCGTCATTATTTATTCACAACATTAATAAATTAGCATAACTCACTATAAAAAGCAAGCACTTTTTGCATAATCTCACGATTTTTTGCTCATCCAGTATACCTTGCCTTTTGCCTTGCACAATCCGAGACTTTCCTGCATCTTTTCAGATGCGGTATTTCCGGTAATCACATGTCCGTATGGCACTTCGCCACGCTCTACGGACAGATTGACCATATACGTTTCCAGCGCTGCCGCCACACGCCGATTGCGGTATTCCGGCAATACAAAAAGCATGCCAAGACTGCCTTCCTCATGCTGTCCGGCAAACCCTACAATCTCTTCTCCGTAAAAAGCACCATATACCGCTTTATTATGAATCCTTGACCGCACATATGCACCAGCATCCCCGGTCTCATAGTGTTCGATTACAAACTCCTGTGACGTTTCATCCAGCAGACGGATACACAAACCATCTTCTTTACGGATACCGTTTGGTCCATACAGCCCTCTCACCGGCATTTTTTCCCGCTTCGTATAAACAACCTGCCAGCATTCCTCGCTTACGGACAAGCAAAGCTTTGTCCGGATTGCATCCACCATATTCTCCTGATGTGTCACCATGCAGGAAATCGATTCCCCATGCTCTTTCAGATATTCCGGGAGTTTCCAATCCTTAAGATCTGCAAGTGGCATCATCCGTGTGTGAAAATAGATGCCCGTCAACATATCCTTTAAGAGAATTTCGCCCCCCTGCTGATACACAAGATGTGCGCGTCCACGATGAATCAGTTCGATCATGTCCATATGCAAAAGCTTTTGCTTCATTAAAATCTGGATGCACTGCTGCAGACAATCATATTTTTCATACAGATCCGGTCTGCGTTTCCTTGTACGAATGACAGCCTGTTCTCTGCGCCAGCTTTCTATCTTTTTCTGATTCCCGGAAAGCAACACTTCCGGCACTGCCTTTTCATGCCACACTTCCGGGCGGGAATACTGTGGATATTCCAAAAGATTTCCATGAAATGATTCTGTCTCCGCCGACTGCCCATTGTTCAGCACATCCGGCACAAGGCGCGCCACCGCATCAACAATGACCATGGATGCCAGTTCTCCACCTGTAAGTACATAATCGCCAATGGAAACATAATCTGTAACAATTTCTTCAAGTACGCGCTCGTCAATTCCCTCATAATGTCCGCACAACAAAATGAGATCATCCTGCCCGGCGAAGTCCTGTGCCATCTGCTGCGTAAATGGCGTTCCCTGTGGTGTCACATAAACCACGCGTTTTTTGGCGTTCTCCGGAAGCTGATCCGCAACACTTCGGTACGCATCATATACCGGCTGTGCCTGCATCAGCATTCCCGCCCCTCCACCGTACGGATAATCGTCTACTTTCTTATGTTTGTCTTGTGTGTAATCGCGAATATTGACCGCTTCAATTCCTATCTTATTTTGTTTTACTGCCCGTCCGGTAATACTTGTCATCAGTCCCTGCATTACCATCTCCGGAAAAAGCGTCAGAATATGAAAATTCATACAAACTCCAATCTACCGTAAGCCTTCGAGCAAATGAACTGTCATCGTCTGTGCCTCTATATCCACCGCAAGAACACAGTCATGTATTGCCGGCACAAGCAGATCCGGTGTATTTTCTTTTGCAATCACATACACATCATTTGCCCCTGTCTGCAATACATCCTTAATGGTTCCTAACTCTTCGCCCTCATCGGAAGTGACATTTATGCCGATGAGATCGGCAATAAAATATTCATCTTCTTCTAACTCTACCGCGTTCTCTCTCGTAACGAAAAGCTTCGCCTGGCGAAAACGCTCCACATCATTTATATTATCCAAACCCTTGAATTTCAGAATGACCATATTCTTGAAAAACTTTACGTTTTCAATTTCAAGATCTTTTTTTACTTTTCCATTGTCAAGGATGACATCTTTCAATTTCTTAAAGCGTGCCGGATCATCGGTTGTCGGAAACACTTTCACTTCTCCGCGCACACCATGTGTTGTTGTAATTACCCCTACCTGTAATAACTCTTCCATCTACTATCTCCGTTATTCGTTTATATACTGTAACTATTCAGAACCCATTTATTTTAAAAAAGGAGCATAGTAAATTCTATGCTCCCCGGATGATTATTGCATAATCTCAACAATAACCTTCTTGTCTTCTTTTGAAGCTGCTGCTTTCACAACAGAACGGATTGCTTTCGCAATGCGGCCCTGCTTACCGATCACTTTGCCCATATCGGACTGCGCAACGCGAAGCTCCAAAATGGTGCCTTTCTCGCTTTCGGTCTCCGTTACAACAACCTCATCTGGAAAATCAACGAGTGATTTTGCAATTACTTCAACTAATTCTTTCATTACATCCACCCCTTATTTCCTATTTTTCAATACCTGCTGCCTTGAAGATACGGTTAACTGTCTCTGTAGGCTGTGCTCCGTTTGATAACCACTTCTTAGCCAGCTCAGCGTCAACATGATACTCACTTGGATCCTTTGTTGGATCGTAAGTTCCGATTTCTTCGATACATCTTCCATCTCTTGGAGAGCGGGAATCTGCAACAACGATTCTATAGAAAGGAGCCTTCTTCTGTCCCATTCTTCTTAATCTGATCTTTACTGCCATTATTTTCACCTCCTCATAGGTTTTATTATTTTATCTAAAAGGGAAGTCCTTTGAACATTCCTCTTTTACCACGTTTACCTTTGCCGCCCATCATGCCCGGCATCTGTTTCATCATTTTCTTCATCTGTTCGAACTGTTTTACCAGTCGGTTGACTTCTGCAACATCCACGCCTGCGCCTTTTGCAATACGGTTCTTACGGCTTGGATTCAACAGATTTGGATTTGTTCTCTCCTTTGGTGTCATGGAGTGAATGATTGCTTCGATACGTTTCATGCTTTTCTCTGCTTCATCCGTATCGATATCAGGCATCTTACCTGCACCGCCGAGTCCCGGCATCATTCCCATCAGACTGGAAAGACCACCCATTTTTTTCATCTGACTCATCGACTCTAAATACATATCGAAGTCAAATTCATTCTTGCGCATCTTCTGCTCAAGTTCTTTGGCTTTCTCCTCATCAATGTTCTCCTGTGCTTTCTCAATCATGGTAAGCACATCGCCCATTCCAAGAATACGGGAAGCCATGCGATCCGGATAAAACTGTTCCAAATCGGAAAGTTTCTCACCCATTCCTGCGTACAGGATTGGTTTACCGGTCACTGCGCGGATAGAAAGTGCCGCACCACCTCTTGTATCACCATCTAACTTGGTGAGTACAACACCATCGATGCCAATCTTTTCATCGAAAGTGGAAGCTACATTCACTGCATCCTGTCCGGTCATAGCATCTACAACCAGAATCGTCTGGAACACATTGACGGCTTCTTTTATCTCAACCAGCTCAGCCATCATATCTTCATCTACATGAAGACGGCCTGCTGTATCGATAATCAATACATTGCAATCATTTTTCTTTGCATGCTCTACTGCTGCTTTTGCAATATCCGCAGGTTTGTTCTTGTCACCCATGGAAAATACTTCCACGCCCTGCTTTTCTCCATTAATCTGCAACTGTTCAATCGCTGCCGGACGATATACATCACAGGCTGCAAGAAGTGTTTTCTTGCCTTTTGCTTTCAGTTTTCCTGCGATTTTTGCCGTGGTCGTTGTCTTACCTGCACCCTGAAGACCAACCATCATGATTACAGTAAGTTCCTTACCCGGGCGAAATGCAATCTCGGTTGTCTCAGATCCCATGAGATTGACCATCTCTTCGTTTACGATCTTGATGACCATCTGTCCCGGATTCAATCCGCTCATAACATCCTGACCGATTGCACGTTCCTGCACATCCTTGACAAACTTCTTAACTACACGGAAGTTTACATCGGCTTCAAGCAATGCCATCTTGACTTCCTTCAAAGCTGTCTTTACATCATCTTCTGTCAGACGACCTTTGCTGCGCAGATTCTTGAATACGTTTTGCAGTTTTTCGGAAAGACTGTCAAATGCCATCCTACAACTCCTCTAAGATCTGATTTGATATTGTTGCAATATGTTCCATAACCTTTTCGTCTTTCGATTCATGGAACTTCTGTGTCAGCGAGTGGATTTCTTCCACATCCTGCTTGATTGATAAAAATTTCTCCACCAGGTGAAGCTTCTTCTCATAATCCGAGAGCTTCCTGCTGCAGCGTTTGATCATATCCGCCACACCCTGCCGGCTGATACCTTCCTCCGAAGCAATCTCTCCAAGAGAAAGATCATTAAACACGAAATCTTCATATATCTGGCGCTGATGCTCGTTCAGTAATTCGCCATAAAAATCATATAAATAGGTTTGTTCTAACTTTTCTTCCACATCAATCACCTTGGATACTTTAACACACGCAAAAGCAGGTGTCAAGTATTTTTTCTTGACACCCACCTTTTCTTTTTACCGCAGGCTTTTCAGGTAAACTTTCTGCTCCTTCGTAATGCGATAACTTTCTACTGCCTTCTGAATCGTCTTTCTGTGTACCCATTCTGGAAGCTTTCGCTGCTCCAGATAAGGGATCACACTTTCCCACTGTTTTGCCAGTGCAGTTGCCAGATACCATGCGATCATCATATTCACATAATATTCTTCCGACCTCACCTGAGCCACCAGTGCAACATAGGATGGATCAAAATCCTCGTCCAGATAAAAGCGCATCAGCGTTCCAATTCCGTAGCGAATCGTATAGGTCTCGTTCGAAGCGATCCACTTATGTACCTCCTTCAACAATTCTTTTCTATGTACGCCAAAACACTTTGGCTGCGGCAGATCACATGTTGCCCAGTTATTGATATAAGGAAGGAACCGGTTCACTTCTGCGATACAGGTCTCATAATCCCTGATTTGTGCGATAAGCATCATGTGTATATTATTTTCTTCATAATACTGATGCGGAAGTTCCGCAAGAAAAAGCTTTGCCTCATCTGTTTTCCAGAACTCTTTTGCAAAATTTCTTAAAACCGGCGTCCGGATTCCGATAATCGTTTCTTTTTCAATTCCCGGCATAAGTTTGCTATGAAACTCACGGTATTTCAGATCCTGCAAGTCAAACAACTGTCTCTGCAATGTATTCACTTTCTTTTGTCTCCTTATGTGAATTTATCCATTCTTCTTTTGGCATACTGCCTTCTTCATATACCAGACATCTGGAAATCTTTCCTTTTGTCAAATCATAGTACATAAAAATTTATACGAACGACCGGGTCAAATCTTTCATCAGCTGATGTACCGTTGTCATTTCGTGAATCCTTCCCACGTTTGCCCCGCAGAATACCAGTCCATTGTCCACGTCCCCTCTGACTGCATCGATCAGTGCCCGGGTAATGCAATACGGTACTTTCTGCGGATTACATTTCTCCAGACAATTATAGCACTTTGAGATAGGCAGTCTAGCCTTCTCCATATTTTTAATGAATTTGTTGTACAGCGCACGTCCCGGCATTCCAACCGGACTCTGGATAATATTCACATCTTCTTCCGTTGCATTTATGTATGCTTCCTTATAAGCCTCAGACGCATCACATTCTTTGGTTGCCACAAAGCGGCTGGCAATCTGCACGCCATCTGCGCCAAGGTCTAATGCATGTGCAATATCGTTTTCGTCAAAAATTCCACCGGCAACGATCACCGGAATTTCTGTATCGAATTTTTGTTCGTATTCCTTTTTACATGCAACGATTTCTTTTACTTCGTCATCAAAATCAATGGCCGGTACATCCTGCAACTGTTCCTGTGAAAAGCCAAGATGTCCACCGGCTTTCGGTCCCTCTACTACAATAAAATCGGCGGTCCGGTTATAACGATGTGCCCACATTTTTAAGATCAGTTGTGTCGCACGTTTTGAGGAAACAATCGGTGCGATTTTTGTTTTGCATTTTTCACCGATCAGTTCCGGTAAATTCATCGGAAGTCCTGCCCCGCTGATAATCACATCTGCCCCTGCCGCGACAGCTGCTTTTACGTGTTCTTTGTAGTGCTTTAAGGCAACCATAATATTGACACCCACAAGTCCGTTTCCACAGGCAATTTCCTTTGCCCGCTGCAGATGTTTGCGGATTGCACGTAAGTTGCACTCTGCCTGATTGTTTTCAAATCCTTCTTCCTCATAACCGATCTGTGCGGTAGAAATCACACCTACACCACCTTCTTTTGCAACAGCGCCCGCCAGGCCGCTAAGGCTGACGCCGACTCCCATACCGCCTTGTATAATTGGAAGTTTTGCGATTTTATCCCCAATACGAAGTTCTTTTAATTTATATTTTCCTGTAATCATGTGTTTCCTCCAACTTGAATTTTTGTTTGATCGTTCAATTATTTGATTATCAAACTATTTTAAGTATAGAAGAATGTTGTATCGTTGTCAATGTATTATTGTATCTTTTTCTATATTATATAGTTTCCATTACTACATTTGTATAATTTAACCACCAAAGGTATCATCCTGGTTTTCATACCATGCCATTGCTTTTCGAAAATCTGCATTTTCATAATCCGGCCACAGCTTATCTTCCACATAAAAATCTGCATACACGGACTGAATCGGAAGAAAGCCGGATAAACGCCGCATCCCGCCCCATCTCACAATCATATCGATTCTTGATATGTCCGAAGAATATGGCAGTCCATCCTGCAATATATGAGATAAATCCCACTTCCATCCGTAATTCACGAGAAAATTCAATTTGATTCCTCCACCATTTACAGAGGTCCGTGTTGTATATTTTTTTAATTCTTCCGGGAAACATTTCGATTCGGTATTACCGATGACCAACAGATCTGCCCCTTCTGTTGTTAAGAATTGTACCGCTTCCACGCATGCTTTTTGAAATGCTACAAACTGGTCATGCGGCCGTTTGCAGTTGTCTACGGTGAAGCCATAATATGTGAGTTCTTGTATTCCATACACTTTTGCCTGCTGCAGAAGGCGAAGCCCTGGTTCTAATCCATAACGATATCCATCTGCTTTGGATAGACCATGCGCTACCGCCCATCTGCGATTTCCATCCGGAATAATTCCGACATGAACTGGTTTTTGTTTTTTCATAATATCATCACCTCTGGAAAAGTATGACCATTTTCCAGAAAGTTATACAATTATCTCATTTCAATTGCAGAATTTCTTTTGTCTCCTTTACCTGCAGCATGACCGGACGCTCTATGCGGACACGGGCTTTCGGCTCTATGATTCCAACGATCTGCTCATCTTTTAACAGGAGTATCTGGTTTTCCCCTGTATTATTGATTCGGTACATGTGCGTGGACGGATCGTAGGAAATCTCGCAGTCCTTCCACTCCATCCACTTCGCTCCCTCAGCCGTCTGTTGCTTCACATTATCCTTTCCGGAGTCTTTGTTTCCACGGCTCTTACGGGAAGATTTCTTTTTCTTCTTTCCGGATTTTTTTCTGCGGCGGAATGTCCGTTTCCGTCCATTTCGCCCGAAGCGGTTTTCTTTATCATTTGCTTCACGCACTGGTCTTTCCCGGCCTTCTTCTGTTCTTGGTCTGCAGTATCCGCCTGTGATCCATCCAATCATAATGCAGACCATAGCAATGACAACCAATATTGCAAACAAATACACGCCCTTCAGTAAAAACAGTTTCAGTGCCGGAAATACGACAAAAACAACCGCAATCTGCAACACAATTACCGCGGTAAACAACGTTGGAAATACCATTGTTTTCTTTCCTTCTGCCAATAACAGCATACACATGGAAAAAAACGCAAGCAATACCAGAAGCAATACTGCCACAGCACAAACTAACAGTATCCGTGTCATCCCTGCCCCCTGCACATAAGAAAGTGCGCTTTTTAATATTCCTACCGTAACTGGCGTCTTTAAGACAAAGGTATCCGGAATGCTCCCAGTCGTAAAATAAGTATATCCTGCTCTTGTGCCCGCTTTGATCACATCCATACCGGACAATACCAGATTTTGTCCATCTGCCGGGATCCTGCAAAAAGGCAGTAATAATGATAGCAGCGCAAGCAAGGTTGCGACTGCGGCTATATTTTTCAAGATTCGTCCATAAGTTCTCATACACTTATCCTCGCCTTCCATCATTTTCATACATTCTGACAGGCTCATTATAACACGCAATATTTGATTTTCTTATTAAAATTCTTTTAAATATTTTTTAACCGTATCCTCTGTTTTATTTATTTACTTTTTTCTTTTTCATTACAACAATAACAACTCCTGCCGCAACAACTACCACTGCTGCAATCAGAACAATAACAACTATGACACTGTTATTTACTGCATTGAAATCTGGAGCATCCCTGCCTATAACCATAAATATAAAAACGAGCAGCAAAACCAGATTTACACCAGTCTGCTACTCGTTTGATGATTATAATATTTTCTTTTCCGATACCATTGCAACAGTTATCAGACAAATGACAGGAGCGTAATGCTTCTATACTTTATTTTCCAAACCGGCTGATTTCTTTCGCATATGATATTTCCGTTTTTCCTCATACATTTTCTCATCCATATGCATTAAAAAAGTTTCTGCATCATCTTCTGTCCCAAATTCCGTGTATCCCATGGAAACACTTAAACGAAACGGTTCTATCCCGGATTCATTAAACTGGGACAGATTATGGTTAATCTCCTCCATTGTCGCTAAGACACACTCCGTATCAACACCTGACAGCAGCACAATAAACTCATCTCCCGCATACCGGATTGCCATACCAGCATCCGGTATGGATCTGATGAGTATATTTCCCAACGTACAAATAGCCTTATCGCCCGTACTATGACCTAAATTGTCATTAATACACTTGAAATCGTTTACATCCATCATGATTCCATATAAGGATTTATGGCTTGCAATTTTCTTCTCCGCAAGCACCGCATTAAAATATCTCCGGTTGTATAATCCGGAAAGCTCATCCATATACAAACTCTCTGCGTATGACTGCATCTGCACAAATATCAATGCGACCGCAACCAGCACCCATGATGATGTAATTCCATAAAAAAGGAACTGGAGAACTACACCTGCAAAACAAGGACCAACGAAATAGATCACTGGGAAAAAATTCAGGTTAACCCCTTGTTTTTTGGAATGATACACTAGATAGATACTGTAAGCAAAATATATGACAAGCGAAATATATCCCACCAGCACACCGGCAGTTCTCTGGTATACATTCTCCCCGGATATTTTAAACATAATCCCTGTTCCAAACAGATTACATAAAACCATAATTACTTCTACCAGCCAGGGAAATATCTCCACTCCTGCTTTTTGAACCATTCTTTTATAATTTCGATAGATACGCAATTCCACGTACATACACCAAAGCATACCCATACTGACTGTCCCTATAAAGCATATGCTGTTAGAGATATAATTAATCTGCCGGCTGCCAGTAAACTGTTTTCCATCTACGAGAAAAGCAATGGTTTCAGACAATGCACCCACTAAATTTACGATTGCTATTCCATCATATATTTTATCTCCCACATGAAGGCTCTCTCTGTTCTTTCGTCTGCAAAACAAAAGGAACCACATCATTAACACGGTCAATCCGTTTGCCATTAATATTTCTTCTAAAACGATGATTGTTATCCCCTCCATCATTCACGGTATGAACTCATTTTTACTAAAATGAGCTCTGTCATTATACCAAATGAAAACCGGTTTTTGTCTTTTTCGACATGAATTACAGTTTTTTTAACGTGAACGATGATTTTTTATGTTTTATCACTTTTCACAGCCTACTGCAACTGTGAAAAACCCACGGCTTACAAAGTTAACGGTCTTTGTATCGGAATCATAATAAGATCCCGGTATCTTAACTGCTGCACCGTATTTATCAATTTTATATGCAAAAATCTTTTTGTCTTTTTCCTTTTTCGAAGCATTATAGGAAACAGCGACCCTGATCCGTCCCTTTTTCAAGACAGACGACTGCTTTTTCTTTATTCCTGTGACAGAAAAATCATAAACCGGACGTTTTCCAATAATTTTCCCTGCCCTAGCAGAAAGATTTTTCTTGTCAGCCTGTTTCATTTTGATAACCACAGCTGTATTCATCTCTTTCTTTAATTCTTTTAATGCCTTCGAATCAAAGGTAAGATTTACATTGCCACCATTGACCTTCAATTCTTTTACATTCTTTTTGACAAGTAAATTTACCGCCTGCTTATCCATTTCAAGATGCAGATTCTTCCAGTTTTTAGCTTTTCCTGTATCAAAAGTTATTTCAACAGACAGGTCATTTATCCTGCCACCCTGTTCTTTTTCTGCCTTTGTAATTTCTTTTTTCAAAACTGCTGCAATATTCTTCACTTTGACCGTATTATTTTTAACTGCAGAGTTTGCTTTGACATTAATATCCTTAACAGAAACGGACGTATCTGCTGCGGGTGGAGGTGTCACATTCCCCGGTTCTTCTTTTACATGATCCGGTGCCGGTAATGTGCCGGAATCCGGTGAAACATTGCCAGATGATCCGTCCGTGCTTCCACCGGCATTTTCTCCGGAACCTCCACCGGAGCTGCCTCCGGAACTTCCACCAGAACCGCCCCCGGTCTGGGGATGATCTGCCGTTACACGGACCTGACAATCTGCCTTACTTCCTGTATAGTTGCCATTCCCATTATAACATGCGGTGAACGTATATGTTTTCGTTTCATTCGGAAGCGTTGCCATCCAGTGATCCGTTCCCTTTTCTTCTAATGTGATCCCGGAAACATCACAGGTTACTTTTATCCCGGCATCTTCCGGAATCCCCTGTCTGCAAAGCTGTAATTCTACTGTCCCCGCACCTTTGACCGTATCGTTTTTTGCAGTCAGCTGCATGCTGGTGGAAGCCTTTTCGATTTCCAGGACAGCCTCCCCGTATGTTGGAATAAAAGATGCCTTTTCCGCTTTAAAATAAATCTTATACTGGCCTGCTTCTGTGTAAAACGGCATCTCCGTTTGTGTATACGATCCGTTTTCTGTCAAACTGTAACTGATTTGTACACCATCTTCCTGTTTGATATCAAATGTATGGGGTTTTCCATCATAAGTTACGCGGACAGGTACGGTTTGTATTTCCGGCATCTCACTGTTTTTCCGGTAATAATAAGTGATCTCCTGGCGATCCTCTGTGATGTTTATTTCTCCCTGATTTGCACTGTTTCCTACACATGTATATCCATATAAATCCGGACTTCTTAACGTATACGCAGAATTCTTTGGTACATATACTGTCGCGGGCGCCGTATCAGGCACTGTTGTTTCGGTTCCGTCTTCGTTTTGCAGCATATAACGAATGGTTACGGTACTCCACGCCTGTCCTGCCGTCTGATTGTCAGCCAGAATTTTTCCAGTGTCCTCATCTATGATCTTTCCTTCCAGTCTGTCCCCGGAAACCAGACCAGTTACCGCAGGAAGTGTGACAAAAAGGGACTCTCTGGCAGCATCCGGATCATACCAGTTACTGTGTGGCGGAACAGTATATGTTTCTTCTTTTTCATATTTGACTGTATGGTCTGCTCCAATAATGCGGAAAGTAATCTTCAAATGCTGTTTGGCATCCACTATATTTTGTACGACTGTACGGAATTCCAGATCCTTTCCATTTGCTTTTGTGATATTTTTCTCATTGATCCGGTATTGGTCACTATCCCTGTCAAGTGTTCCTGTCCTGCTATGCGGAATTGTAATTTCAGGATCGCACACATAAACAGATGCCTGCCTGCTGACATAATCACGGTTATTTAATCTCCGCGCCAGTTCCATTTTACACACTTCACAGAAAGGATTCCCAAGATCCCGCATCATGCAGACGCGGCTCGGTGCAAATACCGTTTCTGTTCCTGCTGCCGTTATTCCGATTCCACGGAACCCAAGCATCTTATGCCACTTAATCTTATCCTTATCCGATGTGTCGGAAATATTTTCTCCCTGCATCTTTTTATCATATTCATCGCCTAATTCTCCGATGCTGTGGGAAATTTCATGGGTCATGACATCCCCCTGCTCATTCTCATCCGAATTTGTCGAAAAAGAAAAGAGTGCATTGGAAGAAGAACCAATATTCGCAGTCGTATTACAAATGATATGGATGGTTCCAACGGCTGCGCCGGTATCCAGATATCTGCTCTCCAGCTCTGCCCTCAGTGCCTTGGCTTTATCTACCCCGTCCTTTGCAAAATAGCAGGATTTTCCGAATGCCTGCACATGAAAATATGTGTCCGGGTTCGACTCCCCCTTTATCACGCCCACACCGGTTTCATTGGATACCGTCTGTACTGCATAAATATTGATCCTGTCGGAATACTCTTTATAAGGGGACCACTTAAGCAGCCCCTGTGCTTTTGCCGTTGCATCCTTCAAAAATTGTTCCTGTTGTTCCCAGGTATAGCCCTCACCCATGATAACAATCACAAAATTTTCCTTATCATCACCTGTCTTGTGAATGGCATAAACGGAAGCTGCCGTTGTCTGGTCTGCCATCACAGGATATGGAAACACTAGGGAAAGCAATAATATCAGGCTAAGTACGATTGCCCCAAACCGTTTTCCATCCTTCTTTTTTACATCCGTCATATCATCCTCCGTACTTTACATTACCAGAAATACTGGTGCTTTTCCTCTTCTTCCCACAGACAAACTCCCGGGAAACCATCTGCCGTAAGGCTTCTTAAAGCACGATTACCGCAGCATCAAACCCCTCTACATTTCCATCAAAGGTGTTTTCGGTAAGCAGATTGTACTTCTGCGTGTACTCATTAAATTTTTTTGCACTGCTGCTGCAGTTAAAAATCATGGCAATAGTCTCTTCGCCATTTTTTTTGATCAGGACAACTGTCCCTTCCTCATCTTCTGTGACGCTCCCAGCCAGTTCGCCTTCTACAATGCATGCATGGCTTTTCCGGACCTGAATCAGCCGCTTGTACCATTCATACATCTCTTTGTCCTGGTATTCTTCATCCCAGTACATGCCCCGTCTGCAGTCCGGATCGTTTGCTCCCGGCATCGCATACTCATCTCCATAATAAATCATCGGCATTCCCGGCAGTAACAACTGAAAAGCGGCTGCCAGATGCTGCTTTTTCTTATTGTCGTTACACAGATGTAAAAATCTTGCGGTATCATGGCTGTCGATCAGATTCCACATAAGGGGATAGCAGTTTTTGTTTAAGCGTCCCTTCAAATATCCAAGATTTTGTACGAATTGGCTGACCGTAATCTTTTCGTCTGCAAGCAGATCGATCAGGTTCAGGTAAAATGGATAATTCATGACTGTATCCCATTCATCCCCCTCCAAAAAATCTCCTGCATAATGCCAGATTTCCCCAATGATCAGCATATCTTTCTTTACTGCCTTTACTGCCTTTCTGAAATTCTTCCAGAAGAAATGGCTGATTTCGTCTCCTACATCCAGTCTCCATCCGTCAATATCGCATTCCTTAATCCAGTAGCATGCAACATCCGTAATGTATTTTTCAACTTCAGGATTTTTCAGGTTTAACTTTGGCATTCCACCATAATAACCAAAACATTTGAAGTTTGGAATTTCTCCCCATTCGCTTTTAAGTGGGAATCCATCAATAAAATACCAGTCCCGGTATTTGGATTTTTCACCATTTTCCAGGATATCCGCAAACGCAAAAAATTCTCTTCCCGTATGATTGTATACCGCATCCAGGACTACCTTCATACCACGCTCATGCGCTTTTTGTACCAGCTCTTTGAGATCCTCTGTTGTTCCAAAAGACGGGTCTATCTGGTAGTAATCCGTGGTATCATACTTATGGCACGAATCTGATTGAAAGATAGGTGTCATATACAGCACATCGATTCCCAGATTCTGAATATCATCCATATGTTCGATGATTCCCCTGAGATTTCCATGCAGATCATCCATAGGCGTAATCGGTGCTTTATACCACAGTTCTTTGTCTACCGGCTCCGTTGCTGCAAAACGGGATGGGAAAATCTGATACACGACCTTGTTTGCTGCCCACTCCGGCACCTCAAACATCTCTTCCTCCCGGAGGTTCTGCGGACAGTCAAACATTCTGTCCCTGTTTGTAATGCATTCCTTATCAAACTCATAATTTCCATAATATACCTTTTCTCCCTGCGTGTCCGTAAATTCGAAAAAGTAACGCAGACAGATCAAATGCATCTTTATCTGTGCTTCATAATAATCATGAAACTGTGAGACAGCAACCTTCTTCATCGGAACTGTCTTTCTGGTATCCTTACGCTCCATAGGTATATACTTGTCCTCATAGTGAAGGATTACCTCCTTCATATCATCCTTTTTTACCTGCACGCGTATCACGAATAAATCCTTATCAACCGCATAGCTAAACCTTTTATCCATATCATGAAAAATTGCTGAATATTCCATAAAATTTCCCCTTTACACTTGTTGTTTTCCTGTATTTTAACTTACTTTTTTCAACAATTCTAGCACTATATCCACGATATTTTTTACTTTTTCTACTTTTATGCATAAATTCTTTATTGCATGAACTGTTTTCGCATTTGTACAGTCTGAGCGACTTTTTTCTGATAATCAGATACTTTTTATTTTGGAGTTTTCATCCCCATCTGAATGTCGAACTGGCAATTCCAGGTTTATGGAATGTGAGAAACCGGGCGCATGAGAATGAGTAGGGCAGATCCGGTATCAAGTATCCGGGGAAGACGTTCCCTGCTTCGCAGATCTGACCGGAGGACCCGGAACGTGTGGAAGCTATGAACGTAAGTTGTCTGCAATATCCTTTGAATTCCAGAGAACCGAATGCAGGAACGATTTATTAGAATGCCGCTCTGTAAATCTCCACAATATCATCCTTGCTAAGCGGTACAAACGATCCCTTTGAACCATCGCATGCCTTCTTAGCCATCACCTCAAAGTTCCTGTCGTCTGTGATTCCTACTGCTCTTAGATTTGCAGGAATGCCCATTGTCTCAAAGAAGAATTTCTTCAACGCATCAATGCCTGCGTGTGCAAGTGCATAATCATCATCACCGGAAAGTCCCCAGACATTTTTTGCGAACTCCACAAACATCGGAAGTGTGTCGTCATTTAGTATATGTTCCATCCACGCCGGTGTGAGTATTGCAAGTCCCTCTCCGTGGGTAATATCGTAGAAAGCACTCAGCTCATGCTCCATAGGATGTACGCACCATGCCGGTGAACAGCCATCGCCCACAACGCCGTTGATTGCATGTGTGCCTGCCCACATCAGGTTGGCTCTGGCATCGTAGTTGTCAGGCTGTGCGAGGGCAACCGGTCCATTTTTAATCATTGTACGTAACAATCCCTCCGCCATAAATTTCTGGCAGTCTGCATTCTCCATAGAGAAATAATTCTCCATTGTGTGGCTCATCATGTCCGCTGTTCCCGCTGCGGTCTGTTTTTTTGATACAGAAAACGTATATTCAGGATTTAATATCGACATAGTTGGTACCATATACGGCGATCCTGTTCCCCACTTTTCATTTTTAGACATATCAGAGATAACAGCAAAAGGATCCATCTCTGTTCCGGTTGCGGAAAGAGTAAGCACATCAAATATCGGAAGTGCCGCCTTGACCTTTGATCCATCAAGCACCAGATCCCATACATCACCGTCATACCTTGTACCTGCTGCAACAACCTTTGAGCAATCGATTGTACTGCCGCCTCCGATTGCAAGTACCATGTCGATACCCTCATTTTTACAGATTTCAACACCCTTTCTGACTGTCTCAATCTTTGGGTTTGGCTCCACTCCGCTAAGCTCAAACACGGTCAGTCCCGCGTCCTTAAGGATCTTCATTGCGGTATCGTACAGACCGTTTTTCTTTATAGAACCGCCTCCGTACACTAAAAGCACTTTACTGCCATATGCCTTAAGCTCTGATAAGCTCGAAATTGTATCCTTTCCGAAATGAATTTTTGTTGGAATGTTGAATGTAAAATTGTACATATATAATACCTCCTGCTAAATAATAATATAAAACAGTATAACACAAAACGACATGGTAGCAGCATCTCTTTTGCCCCTTCATACGGTAATTCATAAGTCGCATTTGCCATATAAGAAACTGCAGATTTTATCTGGGTTTCGACTTTCTGTACGAAAGTGGCAAAAAATACCTGGCTGCGAATTCCTTCGCTTAAGTCCTTACTCACAAAATTGTTATGTAACTGAGCAAGTCTTTGACGAACCTCTTTAGAATCATATGACATCGAGTAAAGAAAATAATATACCCTTTGTTTGTAACAGCAGTATCGCTATTGATTTTCTCACTTAATACTTTATCTATGCAAAATTGACGGATTGTAATTTATCTTATATGCAAAAGAGAGGTGTCTAAAAAGACACCCCTCTAAAGGTCGTTAAAAACTAAATTTAAAGCTATTTCTTAGCCTTTCACGCTCATATATTCGAACAACCGTTCACTATTTTGAGGCGATAGCAGCCTGTGCTGCTGCAAGACGAGCGATCGGTACACGGAATGGAGAACATGAAACGTAATCCAGACCAATCTTGTGGCAGAACTCAACAGATGAAGGATCTCCACCATGCTCACCACAGATACCAACGTGAAGCTTAGGATTAACCGGCTTACCAAGTTTGATAGCTGTCTCCATTAACTTACCAACACCTGTCTGGTCAAGCTTAGCGAATGGATCGCTCTCGAAGATTTTCTTATCATAGTAAGCATTTAAGAACTTACCTGCATCATCACGAGAGAATCCGAATGTCATCTGTGTTAAATCGTTTGTACCGAAGCAGAAGAAGTCAGCCTCTGTAGCGATCTCATCAGCAGTAAGAGCTGCACGAGGGATCTCGATCATTGTACCAACCTCGTACTCAAGGTTTACACCGGCAGCAGCGATCTCAGCATCAGCGGTCTCTACTACGATATTCTTAACATACTTAAGCTCCTTAACTTCACATACAAGTGGAATCATGATCTCTGGCTTAACTGTCCAATCTGCATGCTCCTTCTGTACTTCAATCGCTGCACGGATAACAGCCTTTGTCTGCATCTTAGCAATTGAAGGATAAGTAACAGCAAGACGGCATCCTCTGTGTCCCATCATTGGGTTGAACTCATGAAGTGATGCACAGATAGCCTTGATCTCTTCTACTGATTTATTCTTAGCCTTAGCAAGCTTCTCAATGTCAGCGTCCTCTGTAGGAACGAACTCATGAAGAGGTGGATCCAGGAAACGGATAGTTACTGGGCATCCCTCAAGAGCCTCATAGAGAGCCTTGAAGTCAGACTGCTGATATGGAAGAATCTTGTCAAGAGCAACTTCTCTCTCTTCCTCTGTATCAGAGCAGATCATCTCACGGAAAGCAGCGATTCTCTCTGGATCGAAGAACATATGCTCTGTACGGCAAAGTCCGATACCTTCTGCACCGAGCTCACGAGCCTTCTTAGCATCAGCCGGGGTATCAGCGTTTGTACGAACCTTAAGGGTTCTGAACTCATCAGCCCAGGCCATAACACGTCCAAACTCACCAGCGATAGAAGCATCAACTGTTGGGATCAGTCCAGCGTAAATATTACCAGTTGTACCATCGATAGAGATCTCAGATCCCTCTGTAAATGTCTGTCCAGCGAGTGTAAACTTCTTGTTCTCCTCGTCCATAGTGATGTCGCCACAACCAGATACACAGCAGGTACCCATACCACGAGCAACTACGGCTGCGTGAGATGTCATACCACCACGTACTGTAAGGATACCCTGAGCAGCCTTCATACCTGTGATATCTTCCGGAGATGTCTCAAGACGTACAAGAACGACCTTCTCTCCTCTTTCAGCCCAGCTTTCAGCATCGTCAGCTGTAAATACAACCTTACCACAAGCTGCTCCTGGAGATGCTCCAAGACCCTTTCCAAGTGGAGTTGCAGCTTTAAGTGCAGCAGCATCGAACTGTGGATGTAATAATGTATCAAGGTTACGAGGATCGATCATAGCAACTGCCTCTTCCGGAGTCTTATGTCCCTCGTCTACTAAATCGCAAGCGATCTTTAATGCAGCCGGAGCTGTTCTCTTACCGTTACGGCACTGAAGCATGTATAACTTCTTGTTCTCAACCGTAAACTCCATATCCTGCATATCATGATAATGGTTCTCAAGAGTCTCACAAACCTTAAGGAACTCAGCATATGCCTCTGGGAACTCCTGCTCCATCTGAGCGATTGGCATTGGAGTACGAACACCGGCAACTACGTCCTCACCCTGTGCATTGATCAGGAACTCACCCATAAGCTTGTTCTCACCAGTTGCAGGATCACGAGTGAAGGCAACACCTGTACCGGACTGATCATTTAAGTTACCGAATACCATTGGCATTACGTTAACAGCGGTTCCCCAAGAATATGGGATATCGTTGTCTCTTCTATATACGTTAGCACGTGGGTTGTCCCATGAACGGAATACAGCCTCGATTGCAAGCTTTAACTGCTCTACTGGATCGGAAGGGAACTCTGTTCCTAACTGATTCTTGTACTCAGCCTTGAACTGCTCTGCTAATTCCTTTAAGTCTGCTGCTGTAAGGTCAACGTCAAACTTAACACCTCTGTCCGCTTTCATCTTGTCGATGAGCTGCTCGAAGTATTTCTTACCAACTTCCATTACAACGTCAGAGAACATCTGAATGAAACGACGATATGAATCGTATACGAATCTCTCAAACTTTGGATCCGGGTTACCAGCGATCATAGCTGCTACTACATCATCATTCAGACCAAGGTTAAGGATTGTATCCATCATACCAGGCATAGAAGCACGTGCTCCGGAACGTACAGATACAAGAAGAGGATTCTTAAGATCACCGAACTTCTTGCCGTTCTCTTTTTCCATCCAAGCTACACCTTCCATAGCCTGAGCCATAATTTCATCATTGATTTTACGTCCATCCTCATAGTACTGAGTACATGCCTCAGTTGTGATGGTGAATCCCTGTGGTACTGGAAGACCGATTTCAGTCATCTCTGCAAGGTTTGCACCTTTTCCACCGAGAAGATTACGCATGGTCATGTTACCCTCTTTGAAGGTATATACCCACTTGTTTGCCATTTGACAATTCCTCCTATATATCTTTTATTGTTTAGAACGAAAAGCACCTGAGTGCTTTTCGTATTCTATCTGTTTACGCTATTTTTTTGCGCACATATTTATTGTAACACAGAATTTGCATTTCGCAAGTATTTTGTCGTTTTAGAATTCAAACTTTTTCGCAAAATATGCATCAAGCTCGTCGATTTTAATTCTTTCCTGCTGCATGGTGTCACGATCACGTACCGTAACTGCACCATCCTCTTCGGAATCAAAGTCATAGGTAATGCAGAACGGGGTACCGATTTCATCCTGACGGCGATAACGCTTTCCGATAGTTCCTCTGTCATCAAACTCACAATTGTATTTCTTTGCAAGCTGTGTATATACTTTCTCTGCGCCCTCATTTAACTTCTTGGATAATGGAAGTACACCGATCTTGACTGGTGCAAGTGCCGGGTGGAAATGGAATACGGTTCTTATATCCGGTTTTTCCTCTGTTCCAATATTTTCCTCATCGTATGCAGCACATAAGAATGCAAGTACCACACGATCCGCACCAAGTGACGGCTCAATAACATATGGTACATATTTCTCGCCCTTGGTATCATCAAAGTATGTCATATCCTGTCCGGATACATTCTGATGCTGTGTCAGGTCATAATCAGTACGGTCTGCAATACCCCAGAGTTCGCCCCAGCCGAATGGGAATAAGAACTCGATATCGGTTGTTCCCTTTGAGTAGAAACAAAGTTCTTCCGGTGAATGATCACGAAGTCTCATCTCATCTTCCTTGATTCCAAGGGAAAGTAACCAGTCACGACAGAATGCTCTCCAGTACTGGAACCACTCCATATCTGTGCCAGGCTCACAGAAGAATTCCAACTCCATCTGCTCAAACTCTCTTGTACGGAATGTGAAGTTACCCGGAGTGATCTCGTTACGGAATGATTTACCGATCTGTCCGATTCCGAATGGAATCTTCTTTCTGGATGTTCTCTGTACATTCTTGAAGTTTACGAAAATACCCTGTGCAGTCTCCGGACGAAGATATACGGTATTCTTTGCATCTTCTGTAACACCCTGGAATGTCTTAAACATCAGGTTGAACTGACGGATGTCGGTAAAATTATGCTTTCCACATGTAGGACATGGCACATTGTTGCTCTCGATAAAGTCAACCATCTGCTCATTTGTCCATCCATCTACGGAACCATCCAATTCCATGTTGTGTTCCTGTGCGAAATCCTCGATTAATTTATCTGCACGGAAACGCTCATGACACTCTTTACAATCCATCAGAGGATCAGAAAATCCACCAAGATGTCCAGATGCCACCCATGTCTGTGGATTCATCAGGATTGCACAGTCCACACCAACATTATATGGATTCTCCTGAATAAATTTCTGCCACCATGCACGTTTTACATTGTTCTTCAATTCCACACCGAGATTTCCATAATCCCATGTGTTTGCCAGACCACCGTAGATCTCAGATCCCGGATATACAAATCCTCTTGCTTTAGCGACCTGTACGATTTTGTCCATTGTTTTTTCCATTATGTAACCCTCACATTTCTATATTTTTATTTGTTTTATTAACTTATTTGTAAATGATATATGTGTATACCTGACTGAACTCACTGTCTGTCTTATTTTCTGATGCATCTTCACTGAAATCGAAAACTTTTTCCGTCTCTTCTGTTGTTGCATTCAGCAAATCATCTTCCGATACTGCCTGCTCGGTGCTCTCCGTCTCTGCTACAGCCTCTGTGCCTTTCTGCGTTTCAGCTGCTTGCGTGTTGTTTACTTTTTCATTGCTAAAAATCGAAGTACCTTCACGGATTGCAATTGTCTTGCTGTCAATATAATTGGTGTTCTGCACTGACACATATGCAATCGTGCCTTTTACGCTTACATTTGTGTTCGCCTGAATCACAACAACTTTGTAGCTTGCATCATTCAAAAACTCATTTTTGTCACATGCCTTAATTTCCTTGTCTGACACCGATGCAAAATCTGTATCAAAAGAATATCCGGCTGCCAGCGCCTCAGCCACACTCCCTGAAAAAAGCGTAATATCGTTAAATTTCTGATAATCCGTCGCGGAATCATACGCCAGTGTAAGTATTGCCTTATTGTCTTTTGCTGACAGTTTCTTAAGAGAAACGGTATCTTTTCCATTCTCCTTATTATAAGCATCTATGGCGTCATTGACATACGTCTTCAGTCCATCCAAATCATATGTATCTTCGTTAAAATCTTCTACATCTGTGGAAACAATTTGTCCATTCTTAAGCACAAAAACCGTGCTTTCATCTGCTGCATAAGAAGTACCACACCCAGTAAGTAAACCCACGCACATGATAAGCACCATTGCAATCGCTGCAAATTTCTTCATTTCACACGTATCCTCCTCGAATTTACAATCCATGATATTATACACTTTTCGATTTTTTATTTCAACTGAAAATCTGTAAGGACTTAAACTCATGGTGGACATAATGTGCCATATACGCCTGCATGATCGTCTTCAGTTCCTCAAGTACCTCCTGTGAGACAGTAAAAGAATACAGTTTTTCCACCGGTGTAGAAACTACATACTGCATTGTATAACGCGTGGAGTCAAGCACATGCATCGCCGGGACTTTGTCAACACATTTGCTGCAGAACATGCCACCCCTTTGCACGGAAAAGAACTGCAGGTTTTCTTTATCATGACATTTCATACAGGAAAATACCTCCGGTCCCTCTCCGTTGATCGTAATTGCTTTCAACTCAAAAACAACTTTAACCAGTTTCTTTGGAATATGCGGGCTTTCCAATGCCCGTAGGGACTGATATAAAAGTTTGAGCATCAGCCGCTCATCATTGTTTTCCTGACAGAAATATTCTGCAAATTCCATAAAATAAAAGCCAAGCGATGTGGCATCCAGATCCGTGACCAGCTCCCGGAAATAATTCTGGATGTTTGCCCTGATCAGATTGTAGGAACTACGCCCCTCAAATACTTCAAATTCACCAAATGCAAAAGGACTCGTGGCCGCGAGCAGCTGGCTTCCCGGCCTGCGTGCGCCTCTTGCAAAAGCAGTGATTTTTCCACGTTCTTTGGTCAGTATCGTTATTCTTTTGTCATATTCACTGATAGGCATGGCCGTCAAAACCATGCCCATCACCGTCACAGACTGTCCCATTGTTGTCCTGTACCCTTTGCCTTGTCTGATCATCTGCTTCCACCGCATTGCGGTATCCAAGATAATCGGTAACTTTTCCTGATGTCCAAAATGTTTCCCAGGTTTTCTCCATTGCAGCTTCCTCCTTCACTCCGGTGGTATTATCCACATTCTACAAAATTAGAATCTGCAATGTCCACAAAACTATCCCCGAAAAATATTGGTAAATTTATTCTCTATTCTTCCTCGCGATAACCGAAATTCTTAATCAGGAAATCACTGTCACGCCAATCTTTCTTTACTTTTACCCAGAGTTTCAGATTGACTTTGGTATCTAGAAGACGTTCCATCTCATAGCGGGCATTCGTACCAATTTTTTTGAGCATGGACCCCTGCTTGCCTATGATGATACCTTTATGTGAATCACGTTCGCACACGATAGTAGCATCAATATCGACCATGCCGCCCTTTCGTGTTTTCATCTGGTCAATTGCAACTGCGATTCCATGTGGCACTTCGTCATTCAACGCATGAAGTGCTTTTTCACGAATGATTTCTGCACAAATTGCGCGCTCCGGCTGATCAGTGATTGTATCCTCATCATAAAACTGTGGTCCATACGGAAGATACTTAAAAATAGAATCAATCACATCATCAATGTTCTGTCCTCGCAGTGCGGATGTCGGGATGATTTCCGCAAAGTCATAAATCTTGCGATAAGTGTCAATAAATTCAAGCACTTTATCTTTTTCTACCATATCCATTTTGTTGATAATCAAAATGACCGGTGTCTTCACTTTTTTCAGCTGTTCAGCAATGTGTTGCTCCCCTGCCCCGATAAAATTACTCGGCTCCACCAGCCATAAAACAACATCCACTTCATTGAGCGTCTTTTCAGCCACATTGACCATATATTCCCCTAATTTGTTTTTTGCTTTGTGGATACCCGGGGTATCAAGAAAAATGATCTGGCCTCTGTCCATGTCCGTGTAAACCGTCTGAATCCGATTCCTTGTCGTCTGCGGTTTGTTTGATGTAATGGCAATTTTCTGTCCAATCATGCGATTCATCAATGTTGACTTTCCAACATTTGGTCTTCCGATTATAGTAACAAATCCTGATTTAAAATTTTCTGTCATTTGTTCTCCTTTTTACTGAACTATAAGTTCTTAATACTCATAAAAAGCCCGCTTTCTGCACGGATGGCATTTTCATTTCCGACAACGCAGAAACAGTCATCCTCTAAAATTGCTGCAATCACATCTGCAAGCTTTCGAATATCTTCCGGTGTAGCATTTAAAATATCATCTCTTTCTTTTTGAATATCCTCGTACGTAATATGCTGAAGATATGCAGACATCGAACGGCTTCCTTTTGCTTCCGGATTCATTGGTGTATCAAGACTTCCAAATGTACCGATGATGTATTTTGTCATATCGCGCTCATCCGGATCAAAATTCTTGACAAACTCCGGAATCTTTTCATAGATTTCGTTTGTCTTGCCAAGGTTCGGATCACGGTAGGATACGAAATAACTCTCTCCGGTACGCAGGAACGAACTCATACATCCATAAGCACCACCCTTTACGCGAATATTAATCCACAGATACTCATAACTCAAGATCATTTTTAAGATCTTTAATGTTCCACTGTACGTATATCCATGATTTTTAAAGTTTCCACCGCGGGCTACGTACTGAATCTGGGATGCATCCATAAATCCTTCGTTTTTCTTGGAAAGCTCAATGACTGCCATATCGCCTGCTTTGGTTCCTTCCGGCAGTCTTCCAAAATATTGCACGAAAAGCGGCTGCGCTTTTTCATATGCAGCTTTCGTTCCGGTAAAGCTGACCAGAAGTCTGTTCTGTACAAACACTTTTGCAACCAGTGTCTTCATCTTATCCACAACCTGTTTCGGATCCGTCTTCATCTGTTCATCCAGCTTCTGGATCAGCTGATAATACGCAATGCCAAGTGTGGCATCCTGATAAAAAGCATAGCGCGACTGATATGACAGAGCACGCATTGCTGCAACCACATTTCCACTGCTGCTGAGATTTACCTGCAGTCTGGATTTCACCTGTGCAATGATTTCTCCAAGCCGCTTAGTATCTTCTAGATCCGACGTTGTAAGAATCTCATCCACTAATGCCATGGCATCCTTTAAATTATTCTCCAGCACTTTGATCCGCACTTCATATTTCACACAAACACTGCCCGTCTTCTGTAAATCCGGATATACACTGATTCCACTGGAAATTCCACCTGTGTAAATGTTGATGGCATTTGCCAGATCCGCATATTCATAATTCGAAGTATTGACATATCCCAATACGGACTTCAAAAGTCCAAGATATGGAATGTCTTCCTGTGGAATATCCCCACATTCAAACATCAGTGTCATATAGTCGATACCATTGGTTGCGATTTCATGCATAACCACAGGAATGTTTCCTGCCTTCATTTCTTCATTGTGAAACAGCATCGCTTCCTTACGCATATCTTTACGTCCAAGCATAGGAATCTTGCGAAGATCTTCATCTGCGGACGGTTCTTCCTGATACTGGTGAAGATGGTGCGTCTGCTCAACAAGTTTTTTGATTTCTTCCGGCGATAAGGTTGCTTTGTATGCCGCGAGTTTTTCAGCCAATGCGTCTTCACGTACTTTGTTCAAGCCCTTTTTCGGCACAACGGTAACTACTGCACCATGTGTATTATCTAGCAGATATTTCTGGATCAGTTTTTCAAAATAACCGGTATTCATCTGTTCACGTAAAAACTGTAATGTGTCTAAGCATTCCAGATGAATAAATGGTTTCTTGTCATCAAAAAGCCAGCTTTCCATACACTGCAGACCATACAAAAGCCCCTTTGGGAACTGTCCATAATCCGCTTCACGAAAACGGAATTCTGTACTGTTGATTCCTGCTAACAAAGCGTCCTGATTCAGACCCTCCTTTACAAGTTTCTGAAGTGTTTCTTCTATAATCGTTACGAAACGTTCCTGATCTTCTTCATTTGCATTCTTTGCGACGATGGAAAAGAATGGCTGCAGCATACCATCCTCAAAGGAACCATACACATCCTGTCCGATTCCTGCATCGATCAGAGCCTGTCTTATCGGTGCTCCCGGTGCACTAACAAGCACGTAATCCAGCACCGAAAACGCCTGATACAGTTCACGATCCAGCACATCTGCCACCACCTTGTTATAAGAAAGATACGTGTTGTTTTCTTCCGGATCATCATCGGTAATCGGATATTCGGTTTCTATATATCGAATCTCATCAAATGGCTTTTGCTTTTCAATCGAAGAATCAATCTCTGCCGGACCAAACTGGCTTAAATAGTTGCGGTCCATCCAATCTAATCGTTCCTCCACATCCATATCTCCATAGAGATAAATATAAGAGTTACATGGATGATAATATTTATGATAAAAATCCAGATAAGCCTCGTATGTCAGTTCTGGAATATGATCCGGATTTCCACCGGAATTCTTACTGTACGTATTGTCCGGGAAAAGCGCAGCTTCAATCGCAGTCTCTAACACTTCATCCGGTGAAGAATATGCGCCCTTCATCTCATTATACACAACTCCGTTAATGATCAGTGGTGCATCCTCTGACTCCAGCTCATAATGCCAGCCTTCCTGCATAAAAATTTCCTGATACTTTGTAATATTGGGATGAAAAACCGCATCCAGATATACATCCATCAGATTTTTGAAATCCTGATCATTATAACTTGCGATTGGATATAGCGTCTTTTCCGGATACGTCATTGCATTCAGAAATGTGTTCAACGATCCCTTTGCCAGCTCCATAAACGGATCTTTTACCGGAAATTTATCGGAACCGCATAACGTCGTATGTTCAATAATATGCGGAACACCCGTCTCATCCTCAGGTGGTGTGCGAAATCCAATCGAGAATACCTTGTTGTCATCATCGTTCGCGATCACACATACCCGGGCGCCACTTTTCTTATGACGGAGAATATATCCATAGGATGCAATATCTTCAATCGGACGTTCCTCCACAATTTCATAAGCAGCCAGATTTAATTTTGCCATAGAATTTGTACCTCTAACCTTTTTATATTTTCTGTTATCCCTAAGAAACGGACATCTTTTTATAACATTTTTCTATGAGATAAAAAGACTATCACGATATTGTGATAGTCTTTGAGTTATTATATGGAATCTTTAAAATTCTAAGCAAGACGTGTTACATTTACAGCCTGCGGTCCCTTAGCACCATCTGTCACTTCAAACTCAACCTTCTCGCCGTCTTTTAACTCTTTGAATCCGTCCATATTTAATGCTGAAAAATGAACAAATACATCATTTCCCGCCTCATCTGAGATAAAGCCATAACCCTTTTTCGCATTAAACCACTTAACTGTTCCCTGCTGCATAACTAACTTCCTCCTGTACCTCTTAGCGTTCTTTTGTGTATGTGAATATACACGCTCACAGTTACAAGATTAGCACATCGAAAGTATTGTGTCAACCAGCTACAAAGGCTATTATCCTACTGATTTTTGATTGTAACATCCATCTGTGGAAACGGAATCGAAATTTTGCTTTCATCCAGTGCATTTTTGATTTCTTCCGTCATCTTCCAACGGGTCGGCCAGTAATCTTCATTTTTCACCCATGCACGAACGCCCATCTGTACCGAAGAATCAGCCAATTCCGATACATATATATCAACCGGCTCATCCAGCAACACTTTTTCCTGTTTTTTTACAACTTCTGCCAGCACCTGTTTTACCTCTGCAAGATTTGCCTCATAGGAAACCCCGATCAGCAGATCAATTCTACGTTTTTCCATATGGCTGACATTCGTAATACTTGAATTTGACAATGTTCCGTTTGGAATCATGATTATACAGTTGTCTATTGTCAACAATTTCGTATAAAAAATCGTAATCGCCGATACGGTTCCTTCCTGTCCGGTCGCTCCATCAACAATATAGTCACCTACAACAAACGGCTTCAACAAAAGAATCAGCACACCGCCTGCAAAATTTGACAGACTTCCCTGCAAAGCAAGTCCAAGTGTCAGTCCTGCCGATCCAAGCACCGCTACCACCGAGCTTGTTGTCACGCCAAACTGTGCCAGAATAATCATGGCCAGCACAAAATAAAGTGAGTATTTCACAAGTGAACATAAAAAGGTAACAACTCCTGTCTCCACTCTGCTTCGATCCAGTGACTTCCGTAGTAGTTTAAGTATAAATTTAATGATTCTGCTTCCAATCAAAAGTACAAGGATTGCAACAATCAGTTGTACAAGAAAACTGAGAAGCGAAGGCACCATTCCTTCTAAATATGTCCGGATCACGCCCGGATTGTTCGATATCTCCTGAATCAATTGTGCTTCTGTATCAAGTTGTGTCTGCATAGTTCCTCCGTTATATTATTAAAGTAAGAAAAAGGGCATAGGATTTCCCTACACCCTAATTGCTATTTTATTTTTCAATTTCGTGAATAAACAAACCACTACGAAGCTTCGGCTCAAACCAGGTTGACTTCGGTGGCATCAGTCTGTCTGCATCAGCCACAGCAAAAAGCTCCTGAATGGAAGTCGGATACATTGCAAATGCAACCTTGCAGTCGGTATGACAACGCTTCTCAAGCTCTGTAAGACCGCGGATTCCTCCGACGAAATCAATACGTTTATCTGTCTTTGGATCGCCGATTCCAAGCACCGGTGCTAAAAGCAGGTTCTGCAATACAGACACATCAAGTCCTTCCACCGGATCATTTGGAATATCAGAAGGCTTCATACTGCAACGATACCACTTATCACCGATAAACATTGCAAAGTCACCCTTCTTATCCGGACGAACCGCACTCTCCGAAAGAGAGTCACCAATCACTCCACCAATCTGTGAAACAACGAAAAGGTCATTCATCTTTGCAAGGAACTGCTCCTCACTCATTCCGTTTAAGTCTTTGACCACACGGTTATAATCCATGATCATCAGTTCCTCATCCGGGAATAATACGGAAAGAAAATAATTAAACTCTTCCGTTCCATCATAATCCGGATGTTCCTCGCGACGCTTGAATCCCACTTTTACAGCGGAAGCCGCACGATGATGCCCATCCGCAATATAAATCTCCTGAATGCCATCAAATGCATTCTCAATTGCTGCAACATCTGCTGCGTCACTGATTTTAAACACACGGTGACGAATGCCATCCTCTGCCGTAAAATCATATAATGCCACACCTTCTTTTGTCTTCTTTACAATCTCCCGAATGACATCATTGGAACGATATGCAAGAAAGATTGGGCCAGTCTGTGCGCTGCAGGTATCTACATGATTGATGCGGTCCTGCTCTTTGTCCGCACGGGTATTTTCATGTTTCTTGATGACATTGTTGGCATAATCATCGATGGAAGCACAGGCTGTAATTCCAGTCTGTACTCTTCCATCCATGGTAAGCTCATAAACATAGTATGCTCTCTGCTCATCACGAATAAACGCGCCTTTCGCAATCCAGTCACATAACATATCATGTGCTTTCTGATACACTCTTGGATCATAAGTATCTACATCATCCGGAAACTGTGTCTCTGCACGGTCAATTGCCAGAAATGATTGTGGATTTTTCTCTACAACTGCTTTTGCCTCCGCACGATTGTATACATCGTATGGAAGCGCAGCGATTTCTGCCACTTTGTCCACTGCAGGTCTTACACATATAAATGGTTTTATCTTAGCCATATATTTTCTCCATTATTACTTGATTACACGTACACGTAATACATCATCAATTGCCTTTAATTTTTCAACTACTTCATCCGTAATTGGAGAATCAACATCAATCAGAGCATATGCATAATCGCCTTTTGCTTTGTTTGTCATATCTGCCACATTGATATCTGCTTCGCCGAGAATGGTTGTATACTGTGCGATCATCCCCTTTACATTCTTGTGAAGGATACCGATACGTCCGGCAGTTGTACATGCAGCCATATTACAATCCGGGAAATTCACGGAATGTGTAATATTACCATTCTCCATGTAATCACGAATTTCACGAACAGCCATGATTGCACAATTGTCCTCAGACTCTGCTGTAGAAGCTCCAAGGTGTGGTGTAACGATACATCCCTTTGCACCAACCGTTGTTGTATTTGGGAAATCAGAAACATATTTCTTGATCTTTCCTGCTGCAAGTGCATCTACCATAGCCTCTTCGTCTACCAGAAGGTCTCTTGCAAAGTTCAATACGATAGCGGTTGGCTTCATCATTGCAATCGCCTTTGCGTCAATCATCTTCTTTGTAGAATCAAGAAGTGGTACATGAATTGTGATAAAATCACACTCTTTATAAATATCTTCTACGTTGCTGATATGCTTAACACTTCTGGATAAGTTCCATGCTGCATTTACAGAGATATATGGATCATATCCATATACTTCCATTCCAAGATGTGTTGCTGCATTTGCAACGAGTACACCGATTGCTCCAAGGCCAATGACACCAAGTTTCTTTCCGGAAATCTCAGTTCCTGCAAAATTCTTTTTCTGCTTTTCTGCAGTCTTTGCAATGTTCTCATCATTCTGGTTTGCAAGACACCAGTCAATACCGCCTACAATATCACGGGATGCATAAAGCATTCCTGCAAAAACCAGCTCCTTAACACCATTTGCATTTGCACCCGGTGTGTTGAATACAACAATACCATTGTCTGCACATTTATCAAGTGGAATATTGTTTACACCTGCGCCTGCGCGGGCAACAGCCAGTAAAGAATCCGGCAGATCCATATCATGCATGGCAGCACTTCTAACTAATGCAGCATCCGCTTCTGCCAACTCATCTACCTTCTTATAATCTTCTGAAAACAAATCCAAACCAACACCTGCGATTGGATTTAAGCAAGTATAATTATACATTTTAAGCATTCTCCTTCTCAAACTTCTTCATGAACTCAACTAACTTCTCTACACCTTCCTTAGGCATAGCATTGTAGATAGAAGCTCTCATACCACCAACTGTACGATGTCCCTTTAAGTTAACGAATCCAGCTTCTGTTGCCTCTTTAACGAATTTTGCATCCAGATCCTTGTCTCCTGTTACAAATGGAACGTTCATCAGAGAACGATCTTCTTTGCGGACAGTTCCCTTGAACATCTTGCTTTCATCCAGGTAATTATAAAGGATTTCTGCCTTTTCAATGTTGCGCTTCTTCATTTCCTCTAAGCCACCCATCTTCTTGAGCCACTTAAATACCTTACCACAGATATAGATGCCGTAGCATGGAGGTGTATTGTAAAGACTGTCATTGTCTGCCTGTGTCTTCCACTTTAACATGGTTGGTGTACCCGGAAGTACATCATCTGTAATCAGATCCTCACGTGCAATTACGATAACAACACCTGCAGGTCCTACGTTCTTCTGTACACCACCGTAGATTACACCATACTTTTCTACATCAACCGGCTCAGATAAGAAGCAGGAAGATACATCTGCTACTAAAGTCTTTCCTTTTGTGTTTGGAAGCTTTTTGTATTTTGTTCCGTAAATTGTGTTGTTCTCACAAATGTATACATAATCCAGATCTTCCGGAATATCAAGATCAGAACAATCCGGAATATAAGAGAATGTCTCGTCTGCAGAGGATGCAAGCTCAATTGCTTCTCCATACATCTTTGCTTCCTGAAAAGCTTTCTTTGCCCACTGGCCTGTTACGATATATCCAGCTTTCTTATTCTTCATCAGGTTCATAGGAACTGCGGCAAACTGCTGGGATGCTCCACCCTGTAAGAACATTACCTTGTAATTATCCGGAATGTTCATCAACTCTCTTAAATCTTTCTCTGCATCCTTAATGATATCATCGAAAACTTTGGATCTGTGGCTCATTTCCATAACGGACATTCCACATCCCTTGTAATCTAACATTTCATCTGCTGCCTCTTTGAGTACCTCTTCCGGCAATACAGCCGGTCCTGCTGAGAAATTGTACACTCTGCTCATTTCTAACTTCCTCCTATATTTACATTAATTTGTTACTTACGCTTTTTTATTCTCGAGATCTTTTCCATCGAAACATTCGCTGATTGGAGCTCCCGGTGCGACCATCGGCCATACCTTGTCATCTGAATCAATAATTGCATCGATGACAAATGGAGTCTTGCTTGCAAGTGCCTCTTTGAATGCTGCAATAAACTCTTCCTGTGTGGTAACACGACGAGCTGTCGCTCCCATTGCCTCTGCAATCTTTACATAATCCACACCATCATCCAAAACAGTTGCGGAATAATGTTCTTTATAGAAAAGTGTCTGCCACTGGCGGACCATTCCGAGTACATGGTTATTGACAATCACTTCAATCAAAGGAAGCTTTTGTCTTGATGCTGTCGCAAGTTCATTCATATTCATACGGAAACATCCGTCTCCGGCAATATTGATCACCTGCTTATCCGGATTTGCTGTCTGTGCGCCGATAGCTGCACCCAGTCCATATCCCATCGTGCCAAGCCCTCCGGATGTCAACAGCGTTCTTGGTTTACTGTATTTAAAATACTGTGCAGCCCACATCTGATGCTGTCCGACTTCTGTAACCATGATTGCATCTTTTGCCATCTCATAAATCTTTGCAATCATAAACGGACCACTCAGTCCCTCTTTCGGGAAAGTCAATGGATACTGCTTCTGATATTCTGCAATATGGGAAAGCCACTCTGTATGACTCTGCTTTCCTAATTTTTCATTCAATTTGTTAAGGACGATTGCTACATCCCCGACAATACTGTGGTTTACAATAATATTTTTATTGATTTCAACCGGATCGATATCGATCTGTAAAATCTTTGCCTGTTTTGCAAATTTTTTTGGATTACCAAATACACGATCCGAAAAACGTACACCGATTGCAATCAGAAGATCACATTCGCTCACACCCAGATTCGATGTCTTTGTTCCATGCATTCCAAGCATTCCGGTATAATTTGCTGATGTACCATCATATGCGCCTTTGCCCATAAGTGTGTCACATACCGGTGCATCTACTTTTTCAACAAATGCTTTTAACGTCTCACTTGCGCCCGAAAGAATAGCGCCACCACCCACGAATATGTATGGCTTTTTTGCCTTTTCAATCATATGGATTGCTTTATCAAGGTCTTCTTCGGTAAAAGCAGAGCAATCCGGCTGTGTAAATACAGGCTCCTGCTTTACATAATCTACTTTATTTGCGGTTACGTCCTTTGTGATATCCACAAGGACCGGACCTGGACGTCCCTTACGTGCAATAGAAAATGCCCGGCGGATAGTATCCGCAAGCTTTGTGACATCCTTTACAATAAAACTGTATTTTGTGATTGGTGTTGTAATACCTGCAATATCAATCTCCTGAAAGCTGTCTTTTCCAAGTAAGGAAACGCCAACATTACAGGTGATTGCTACGATCGGAATTGAATCCATATATGCTGTAGCGATTCCGGTAACGAGGTTGGTTGCTCCCGGTCCGCTTGTAGCCATACAGACACCGACTTTACCTGTGCTGCGTGCATATCCGTCAGCCGCATGGGAAGCTCCCTGCTCATGAGATGTCAACACATGTTTGATTTCCGGATGCTTGTATAACTCATCATAGACGTTCAAAATCGCTCCGCCCGGATATCCGAATATGGTATCCACACCCTGTTCCTTTAAACACTCGATAATAACTTGTGATCCTGTTAACTGCATTTTATAATCCTCTAATTTCTATCTACTTCTCATCCTTAATTTCGAGTACAGCTCCACGGTTTCCAGATGTAACTAAGGATGCATATCTCTTTAAGTAACCTGTTGTAACTTTTGGCTCTCTTGGCTGCCATTTTGCACGACGTGCTGCCAGTTCTTCATCTGACACATCAACATTCAATGTCATCTCCGGAATATTGATCTTGATGATATCGCCTTCTTCTACTAAAGCAATTGGTCCACCGACTGCTGCTTCCGGTGAAACATGTCCGATGGATGCACCTCTAGATGCACCGGAGAAACGTCCGTCTGTAATCAAAGCTACTGAGCTTCCAAGTCCCATTCCTGCGATTGCAGAAGTAGGATTTAACATTTCTCTCATACCAGGTCCGCCCTTTGGTCCCTCATAGCGGATGACTACGACGTCTCCCTCTACGATCTTGCCACCCTTAATTGCAGCGATTGCATCTTCTTCACATTCAAAGACACGGGCAGGTCCTTCATGAACCATCATTTCATCTACAACTGCGGAACGTTTTACAACAGATCCGTCTGGTGCAAGATTTCCTTTGAGGACTGCAAGTCCACCTGTCTTGCTGTATGGATTGTCTACCGGACGAATAACTTCCGGATCACGGTTTACTGCATTTGCAATATTCTCTCCGATTGTTTTTCCAGTAACGGTCATACAGTCTGTATTTAACAATCCGATGTCTGCAAGTTCTTTCATTACTGCATATACACCGCCGGCCTCATTTAAGTCTTCCATATAGGTAGGGCCTGCCGGAGCGAGATGACATAAGTTTGGTGTCTTCTCACTGATTGGGTTTGCAAAACTGATATCAAAATCAAATCCGATCTCATGTGCGATGGCCGGCAGATGTAACATAGAATTTGTAGAACATCCCAACGCCATGTCAACCGTCAGTGCATTTAAGATAGATTCTTTTGTAATAATGTCACGCGCACGGATATTTTTGTTGAACATATCCATAACCGCCATACCTGCATGTTTTGCAAGCTTGATTCTCTCTGAATATACCGCCGGAATTGTTCCATTTCCGCGAAGTCCCATACCAAGTGCCTCTGTCAGACAGTTCATAGAGTTTGCCGTGTACATACCGGAGCATGATCCGCATGTCGGACATACTTTGTTCTCATATTCTGTAACATCTTCTTCTGTCATTGTTCCTGCTGCATAAGAACCAACAGCCTCAAACATAGAAGAAAGACTTCTCTTTTTTCCTTTTACATGACCAGCAAGCATCGGACCACCGGATACAAATACGGTAGGAAGATTCAATCTTGCTGCTGCCATCAGAAGTCCCGGCACATTCTTGTCACAGTTTGGAACCATAACAAGTGCATCAAACTGATGTGCAATCGCCATACACTCTGTGGAATCTGCGATAAGATCTCTCGTAACGAGAGAATACTTCATTCCAACGTGTCCCATTGCAATACCATCACATACTGCGATTGCAGGAAATACAACCGGTACACCTCCTGCCTCTGCAACTCCAAGCTTTACAGCGTTTACAATTTTATCAATATTCATATGTCCCGGAACAATCTCATTGTATGAGCTTACAATTCCGACCATTGGCTTTTTTAATTCCTCTGCGGTAAATCCTAATGCATTAAAAAGGCTTCGTGCCGGAGCCTGCTGCATTCCGCTTCTTGCGTTATCACTAATCATTTTATTTATCTCCTTTTACTGTCCTTCTTACACATACTGTGCAATAAGATCTCCCATCTGTGCAGTACCGACCTGTGTGATTCCATCAGTGCTTTCTCCTGCCTGTGGCATAATATCGATGGTACGATAGCCCTCTTTTAATACTCTTTTAACAGCTGCTTCGATGGCATCTGCCTCTTTGTCCAGGTCAAATGTATAACGAAGCATCATTGCTGCGCTCAAAATAGTTGCAATCGGATTGGCAATTCCTTTTCCGGCAATATCAGGAGCAGATCCGCCACTCGGCTCATAAAGTCCGAATTTTGTATCATTTAAGCTGGCGGAAGATAACATTCCGATGGATCCTGTTACCATAGATGCCTCATCTGATAAAATATCACCAAACATGTTTTCTGTCAAAATAACATCAAACTGCTTTGGATCCTTTACCAGCTGCATAGCACAGTTATCAACGAGCATATGCTCATATTCCACTTCCGGATAATCCTTTGCAACCTCTTCCACGATCTTTCTCCAGAGTCTGGAAGAATCCAGCACATTTGCCTTATCCACAGAAGTGACTTTCTTGCGGCGTTTCATTGCAATGTCAAAACCGCGTTTTGCAATTCTTCGAATCTCGTTTTCGTTATATGTAAGCGTATCGGTTGCTGTCACAACACCATCAACCATCTCTGTCTTCCGGTCTCCGAAATACAGACCGCCTGTCAGCTCACGCATGATCATCATATCAAAACCAGTTCCGATAATATCATCACGAAGCGGACATGCTGCTTTCAATTCCTCATATAAGTATGCCGGACGAAGATTTGCGAACAGATTCAGTGACTTACGTAATTTCAGTAATCCTGCCTCTGGACGAAGGTTCGGTGCCAGCTTATACCATGGGGACGTGGAAGTATTACCACCAATGGATCCCATCAGCACCGCATCGCTGGCTTTTGCTGCTGCAATTGCCTCGTCGGTAAGCGGCACTCCTGTTGCATCGATAGAACAGCCACCCATCAAAATCTCTGTATAGTGAAATTTATGACCATATTTATTTCCAATCTGATCTAATACTTTTTTTGCCTCTGTAACAATCTCCGGTCCGATTCCATCACCGGAAATTACGCCAATTTGACACTCCATGTTTCATCCTCTTTTCTGTAATAAAAGTCTATTATCTATTACTATATAGCAATGTGCCTTTCTTTTCAACCTAAATAATATTTTACTTTTTTATAAAATTTATAACTCTCAATTATAATAGTACGTTTTTACTATTCCAGCCAAACATAACAAAAGGAGCTGCCCTGCGACAGCTCCTTATACTACATACTTATTTTGATTCAGTTGCAGACTCTGGTTTCTCTACATCAGCGATAGAAGATTTCTGCATTGGAATACGGCAATTCTTGTTGTTACCGAACTCCACGATAACTGTATCATCTACAATATCAATAATTGTTCCATAAAAACCTGCGGTTGTAAGAACAGTATCTCCAACTGCTACTTCAGAAAGCATAAGATCTTTCTTCTTCTGTTCCTTTTTCTGTGGACGAATCATCAGAAAATACATAAATGCAAAGATAATTACAAGCCAGAGAATCATTCCAAGCATTCCGCCGGCACCACCGTTTGTTGCGTTTGCTAAAATTGAGTACATCAATTATTCCTCCTAATATTAAAATACTATAGAGTATTCTACACAAATTATCGCCTAAGGGCAAGCCTTTTTGCCCATTTTAGACTTTTTTAATGTTCTCCCTGCTGCATACCATATAATTTTTCTTCTTTGTAGGAATGAAATCTTCCTTCATCGAGTGCATCCCGGATTTCTTCCATCATTGTATTGTAGAAATACAGATTGTGAAGGACACAGAGACGCATGCCAAGCATTTCTTTTGCTTTCAGAAGATGTCGGATATATGCACGACTGTAGGTTCTACATGCAGGGCACTGGCAGCCTTCCTCAATCGGACGCATATCTTTTTCAAATTTCTGATTAAACAGATTCAGTTTTCCCTGATTGGTATACACATGTCCATGGCGTCCGTTGCGGCTTGGATATACACAATCGAAGAAATCCACTCCACGGGCAACGCCCTCCAAAATATTTGCCGGAGTACCAACTCCCATCAGGTAAGTTGGTTTATTGACCGGCAGATGTGGAACAGTCTCATCCAGAATATGATACATTTCCTCATGTGTCTCACCGACAGCAAGTCCGCCCACAGCGTAGCCATCCAGATCCATCTCTGCAATGCGTTTTGCATGGTCAATACGGATATCTTCATAGATTGCTCCCTGATTGATACCAAACAAAAGCTGCTCCTTATTGATCGTATCCGGCAATGCATTCAGTCTCTGCATCTCTTTTTTGCAACGCTCCAGCCACCGAGCCGTGCGGTTGACAGAATCTTCCACATATCTGCGATCCGCTACACTCGAAGGACATTCATCAAAAGCCATAGCAATCGTAGAGCCAAGATTCGATTGAATCTGCATACTCTCTTCCGGTCCCATAAAAATTTTGGCACCATCCACGTGTGAATGAAAATACACACCTTCTTCTTTAATCTTGCGCAAGCCTGCCAGCGAAAATACCTGAAATCCGCCGGAATCAGTAAGAATCGGACGATCCCAGACCATAAACTTATGAAGACCACCGATTTCCTTGATCAACTTGTCCCCCGGTCTCACATGCAGATGATAGGTGTTTGACAATTCCACCTGACAGTGGATTTCTTTTAAGTCTTCTGTGGATACCGCACCCTTGATTGCGCCAATTGTTCCAACATTCATAAATACCGGTGTCTGAATATCTCCATGCACCGTATGGAAGATACCGCGTTTTGCACGGCCTTCCTGTTTTAATAATTCATAACTTGCCATTTTTCTTTCCTGTCTTATCGTTTTATTTTTCGTATCAAAATGCCATTGGAAAGCAGTGTCGAATCAATATAATGACGTCCGAGAAGAATCTCTCCCTCCATCGGAATCTCCACATCTTCCTCACAGCAGTTGATAATCACTTCTACATAGCAATCCGGCCAGTCCACTTTCTGAAACTGAATGACACGCTTATGTTTTGCATAGTCATTCGGAAAATGGAAATTGCGGCTTTTTAATAATGGTTCTTTGTGCCGCAAAGCAATCAGTGTTGCTATGATATTCATGCGGTCTTTATACTTTCCTGCCTCGATGTCATCCCATGGCATACATCGTCTGCAGTCCGGATCATAACTTCCCTCAAGGGCTATCTCCGTTCCATAATAAATACACGGACTGCCCGGCATCGCAAATAATGCTGCTATCTGTGCAAAATATTCATCCAGATTTTTTACATCCGAACGAAGCCGCTTGGTATCATGGGAATCAAGCAGATTAAAAAGTACATCATTCGTCTGCTGCATATAGCTGGTATAACAGCGATTGATCGTATATTCAAAGTCTTCGTTCGTAAGGCTCTTGTCAATCCAGAAATCTTTGATGCTCTGTCCCAGCGGATAATTCATGACCGCATCAAATTCATCACCGCGCAGCCACGGCAAAGCATTATGCCAGATCTCACCAAGTATATAAACATCCGGATTGATGCTTTTGATTCTCGTGCGCAACTCCTTGCAGAACAGATGGGAAACTTCATTTGCCACATCCAGGCGCAGACCATCGATTCCATAATCTTCTACCCAGTTTGCACAGATATCAATAAAGTATTTGCGCACTGCTGGATTACTCGTGTTCAGTTTTGGCATATTATCAAAAAACGCGAATGTATAAAACTGCTTATTTTTTGCAGCTCCATGCTCAAAATCCAACGGCCAGGTATTGATCATAAACCAGTCATAATACTCAGAATCCGGTCCTTTTGCAAGTACATCCTGCCATGGTTTAAAATAATATCCACAATGGTTAAACACACCATCCAGCATCACACGGATTCCACGGTTATGTGCTTCTTTTACCAATGTGCGAAAGGTCTCCTCATCTCCAAACCGCGGATCAATCTTTGTATAATCGGTTGTATCATACTTGTGGTTTGACGGTGATTCGTTGATTGGTGTCAGATAGATACCATTGATTCCCAGATTCTTCAAGTAATCCAGTTTGCTGATAATTCCATCAAAATCTCCTCCGAAGCATTCCTCGTTCTTAACACTTCCCTGATTTCTCCACGGAACCACATCCACAGGATCATTTTCATGATTTCCATTGCAAAAACGATCCGGAAAAATCTGATACCAGACCGTGTCATTGACCCATGAAGGTGTGCGTGGAACATCACACGGATTCATCCACGGAAATACAAAACACTGCCTGCTTCGTCCCTCCAGCTGCATCTGTTCACTGCTGACAAAACCATCTTCAAAGTAAAACCAGCGTTCTTCGTCTGTTTCCAATTCAAAATAATATTTCAGACGCTTATACTCCGGACGAACAGTTGTCGTCCACCACTGCTGATTTTTGAGGCGCTTTTTAAAAACAATCGCTTCTTTCTTTCCATCCCAATGCTCACCGCCCCCTAAAATACCGGCAGCAAAAGGATCTCCTAAAATAATATTAACACGTTTTACGTCATACCCCGTCTTAATATTGATAATCAGCTCATCCTCATTCAACGGGTAACAATAATTGTCACTCGCCTGATGATATACTGCATTAAACTCCATTTTGTTACTCCTCTCTTGAACATCAGCCCATGCAAAATTTGCTTTCAGCAAATGGGCTGACGCTACATGTCAAGTTTTCATACAAAACTTGACACTATCTTTGAACATCAGCCCATTTAAAATTGCCTTCGGCAAGTTCAAAGGACAGATGTTACATATATACCCAATAAAAAATATATCATAAGTTCCTTGACTATTCAACTTAAGGTTCATTATACTATGGTAAGAAAACGCTTATACCTGAGGAGGAAATTATGGCAGGATCTTCATTTGGAAATATATTCAGAATCACTACATGGGGCGAATCCCACGGCAAAGGAATCGGTGTTGTTGTGGATGGCTGCCCTGCCGGACTGCAGCTTTGTGAGGAAGATATTCAAAAATATCTTGATCGCAGAAAGCCGGGACAGTCCAAATTTACAACCCAGCGAAACGAGTCCGATACTGTGGAAATTCTTTCCGGTATTTTTGAAGGGAAAACAACTGGTACACCAATTTCCATGATGGTATGGAACAAGGATCAGCATTCGAAAGATTACAGTGAGATTGCCTCCTACTATCGCCCCGGCCATGCCGATCTTGGTTTTGATGTAAAATATGGTTTTCGCGATTATCGCGGAGGCGGACGTTCCTCCGGTCGTGAAACAATCGGTCGCGTTGCCGGAGGTGCTGTCGCAGCAAAAGTTCTGGAACAGATGGGCATTACCTGTTTTGCATACAGCAAATCCATCGGCCCTGTTTCCGTGGATGCCACTCGTTTCGATGCTTCCGTTGTCAATGACAATGCCTTATATATGCCGGATACCAAAGCAGCCGAAGAAGCAGCCGCTTATTTGGAAAAATGCCTGAACGATACAAATTCGTCCGGCGGTATCATTGAATGTATTGTCAATGGTCTTCCAATTGGCCTTGGTGATCCTGTTTTTGAAAAACTGGATGCCAATCTTGCCAAGGCAATTCTTTCCATCGGTGCAGTAAAGGGATTTGAAATCGGAGATGGATTCTCCGTTGCAACATCTACCGGACTTACAAACAATGATGCTTTCGTTATGGACGGCAACAAAATTACAAAAGCCACCAATCATTCCGGTGGAACACTCGGTGGTATGAGCGACGGTTCTCCACTTATTTTCCGCGCTGCTGTAAAACCTACACCATCCATCGCTGCAACACAGCATACGGTAAATAAATCCGGTGAGGATATTGAGATCAGCATCAAAGGCCGGCATGATCCGATCATTGTTCCACGTGCGGTTGTCGTTGTGGAAACAATGGCTGCCATCACAATATTAGATGCCTTACTTTCCAATATGACAGCAAGACTTGATCGTATTATTGAGTTCTACAAATAACACAAATGCGCGCGACTTCCGTCACGCGCATTCATTTTTCTGTTATTCCATATCTCTTATAAATTCTTTAATGTCTTTCCCACAGAAATCTCATAATTTGATACTACTTTTGTTCCATCCGCTAATGTCATTGTTGTCTGTACCGTAACGGATTTAATATTTACTGATTCTTTCGTTGCAAGCTTATATGCTGAACCTGATGTATTGGTGCCAGTGACTGCACACTCTACAATATCACCGCTCGCACCCTTGACACTCAGACAATTTTTTGCAAGATCCAAAGCTGTCGTACAGGATACCGATGCTGTCGTGTGTTCCACAGCAACTTCCGGTGATGTCTGACTGTCGGTAACTTCAAGGTATCCATTTACCGTAGACAATCCTGTCGTATTACTTCCTGCATAAAACTTCAACTCAATTGCATACACACCCGTCTGTGCCTTTGTCACTATGTTTTTATTTAAAGAAACAGTTGTAACCGGAATCGTCGTTCCGGAAACAATACTTCCAGCTGCAGCAGTTCCATTCTTTGTCAGATCTGTCGTGTAATACAAATCTCCCTTTCTTATCGTAGCAGACTGAATATACACATAATCATAGAACATCCCGCCCTTGTACTGTGCCAGACGGATATTTACTGTCTTAGCATTTGCAATATCTTTCTCGTTTCCTTTCAATGCCATATCAACAACCGGCTGATCCATGTCGATTTTGTAAGTTACCGCACCATTTTCCGGCGGTGTCTGAACAACAACATTAAATCCTGTCGTCGCCTTGTGTGTTCCTACTGTCATTGTCACGGTATAGCTATATGTACCTGCGGCCATCAGCGAAGGATCCACAATAATGCGATCATTGATCTCATCATATTTTACAGCATAGGCATTCGTTCCTGTAATCTGTACCGATTCATCATTCAATGCGAAATCATCCCCATACTGGTCTGTCGCCTCGACATTGATATAACCCTTGTATCCTGTAACATAACGGTTGGATAACACCAGTGTGTTCTGATCTAATTTTACATTTTTTAAATATGCTGGTTCTGCAACAGTCACTTCATAGGTGTAAGTATATTCCTGCTTCCCATTGGTTGCTGTAACAATAATACGAACACTACCACTCTTTACCGCAGTAACCTTTGCAATCCCATTGCTCTCATTATTGATCAGCAATGTATCCGGATCCGATGATTCAAAACTTACCGTATCATATTTGATTTCGTTCTTGTCTTCATCGAGTGCACGGAAATGTGCATAATAATTACTGTCGGATGCGACCTTATGATTATCTTTATAAGAAGCCACACCATAATCCGGTGCTTTTTCCGATGTCGTCAATGTAAAATTGGTGTCTTCTGCCGCATTAGCTACAACACATACCACTGTCGCTGTATCCTTGAGCACAAGTTTGCTGTCCTCTTTATTAGTATATGTCAGATTAATAATGCCAGTATCTCCGACTGTTTTCATAAAGATTTTATTCTGATCCGTGAGATATCCATTGGTAATCTTGCAGTCATACTCCACCGTTCCCGGATATGCATCCAATACATCAATACCATAGGAATCATACAGTGCGTAAACAATCGGTGTCTCCCTCTCCGCTGTCACTTGTGTTGTCAGAATTTTCAGACTTACCGGCTGTCCGATATGTGCAGTAAAATTGTAAGACATCTTGCCATCCGTTACTATATATTCCTTCTCATCCTTCAGATTTTCATATAAGTTCAAAGTAACTTCTTTTCCATCCGCAGAAAATTCAATGGATTTTACATCGTTTTTCGCACCTGCAGCATTTTTGACCTGAAAACTGTCTTTTGTGACAACATTCTTTGCAGAACTTGAATATTCTGCCACGATTTTCTTTACGGCTGTCTGCTTCGCGTCGGTCATTGTCATTCCGACCTTGATTGTTTTCTTTGCTGTTTTTACAACCTTACTTCCATTTTTCGCCTGTACACAGATTGTATAGGTACCTTCTTTGACAGGGGTAAATGCACCACTTCTTGTCATCTGCGAAACCTGTGCCCCTGTCTCATCTGTGGCTGACCACACATTTGTGCTTGTGGCATTCACCGGCGTTATTTTAAACTGAAATTGGTAGGTCTTTCCAATTAAAAATTCTGTCTGGAAAGCAGCATCTCCTGCAATCTGAATCTTTGTAGGGAATACTTTGATCTTTGCTATTTTTGCCACTAATGTATTCTGTAACTTTCCATTCTTGTTGTAGATTTTAGCAGTCACGATCACCGTCTTGTTCTTGGCTGCGGTTTTCTTCTTTGTACGGATTGTCAGCTTATTAGAAGAAGTCGTTCCCGACACACTTGTTGTCTTCTTTGACAACTTTGCATAACGCTTACCGGTTCCGGAAATGGACCACTTTACCTTCTGTCCCTTGATCAAATTTTTGACCGTATACGTATACACCCCCTTATTCGTATCATTCTCGTACAAAGCGGTATAACTTTTGGAAAAAGCTACCTTCTTTGTCGCTGCCTCGGCATTTACCGGAACAAGCGTAATCATCATTGCAACCGCACATACAAATGCAATCATTTTTTTCAAATTCTGCCTCATACAAATCCTCCTCATGTCCATTTGTCATTTTCTCTTTAGTCTAATGCAATCGCTTCATCCTCACGTCTGCGAAGGATATCATACATATCCAGTTCTACGCCAAGATCCACATAGAAAATCTGCTGTGGATGTGGACAGGATGTAATCTCTTCTCCGTTCTCATCTGTCATACGCTGTACAACAACTTCAAGATTCTCTCCATCCGGCTTCATTACTTCAATCGTTTCACCCACGGAAAACTTATTACGCTGCTCCAGTTGATACATACCGTCTGCATTTTTCTCACCTACGATTCCAAGGTATGTATATCCCTTCTCATACGTATTATTATCATAGATCTGGGTTTCCTCGGTTGGTTTCCCATAGAAAAAACCAGTCGTAAACTGACGGTATGTGCAACTTTTGATTTGTTCCAAATACCATGACATATTCGCCTTGTATTTTTCCGGTGATTCCAGATAATCATCAATTGCCTTACGATAGGTTCTTGCAACGGTTGCCACATATAAGGCAGTCTTCATACGACCTTCGATTTTATAGCTGTCAATACCCGCATCGATCAAATCCGGAATATGTTCGATCATGCATAGATCCTTGGAATTAAAAATATAGGTACCTCGCTCGTTTTCATATACTGGAAGATATTCTCCCGGACGTTTTTCTTCAACCACCGAATATTTCCAGCGACATGGATGCGTGCAGGCTCCTTTGTTTGCATCTCTTCCTGTAAAGTAATTGGATAGCAGACATCTGCCCGAATAGGAAATGCACATTGCACCATGAATAAATGTTTCTATTTCAAGATCATCCGGAATACGCTCGCGGATTTCCTTAATTTCTTTCAACGACAGTTCACGGGCGGTCACCACGCGACTTGCCCCCTGTTCTTTCCAGAAGAGATAGGTTCCATAGTTGGTATTATTTGCCTGTGTACTGACATGACGCTCAATTTCCGGACAGACTTCTTTTGCAATCATAAACACACCAGGATCCGAAATAATGAGTGCATCCGGGCGGTCCGGTTTCATATCTCTTAACTCTTTAAAATACTCCCGCACACCATCCAAATCATAATTATGTGCAAGAATATTTGCAGTAACATAGACTTTTACTTTATGCGCATGTGCAAAGGCAATCCCTTCTGCCATATCTTCCATGGAGAAATTTTTTGCTTTCGCACGAAGTCCAAAAGCTTCTCCGCCAATATATACCGCATCCGCACCATAAATTACTGCAATTTTTAATACTTCCAGACTGCTCGCCGGAACCAGTAACTCAATCTCTCTCATCCTTATCCTGCCTCTCTTCTTCCACCGAATTGTTTCCCTCTACTTTTGTACTTACCGTAATTCCATCTCCTACCGGTAGGACTGCTGTCACCAGATCTTCTCTGTGTGTCAGTTCGTACAAATATTCCCGCATCCGCTTATAAATCGTACGATTGCGTCGGGTCACCGCATAATGGGATTCAATAATATCACCATCCTGCAGCACATTATCAGACACCAGTGTCCCACCTTTCTTAAGAAGGCGCAAAATATCCGGCATAAAATGAATATATTGCCCCTTGGCAGCATCCATAAAAATCAGATCAAACGGCTCCTCCAATGTCTTTAATACATCTGCCGCATCTCCCTCTAATAATGTGATCTGTTCTTCTTTTCCTGCCCGGACAAAATTCGCACGTGCAATCGGAATTCGTTTTTCATAATTTTCAATTGTAATAATCTTACAATCTTTTGGTGCATATTCAGCCATCAGAATCGACGAAAATCCAACTGCCGTCCCGACCTCAAGAATTCGTTTCGGACGGTTCATTGCCAGCAGCAGTTTCAAAAAGCTCTGCATCTCCTTGCGAATAATCGGCACATAGGAATCCAGAGCTTCTCGTTCGATTTCATCCAGTACTTTTGTATTTCCTGTATCCAGAGAATTAATGTATGTCACCAGACGTTTCTCTACTATCATATCAATATCCTCAATGGTACCATCGTCAGTTTTGTCAGGTCGTAGCAACCACCTGATCCTTATGAGGCAGTTGCCCCTTCCGTTTCATCGTTCTGTGTTTCCTGCCCCGACATAACGATCATCATTTCTTTCGGGGTCATAGAAGTATTCAACGTATAAACCCCAGGCTTTATGCTCTTACTGTATGCAGAAGTCTTAAGCTGAAGGTAAAAAAGTTTACCATCCCTTACAAGACCTTTTTGTTCCAACAGCTTACCAATCTGCCAGTTCGATGTTTCCTGCTTAATCTGTACAAGAACATCTGTTCCAGGAGTCTCTTCGACTGCAGTCTCTGTAAAAAGGCGATACCCGTAATCATAGCCCGTTCTGCTCAGATAAAAGGTTGCAAGCAGAACGATCAATATAATCATAATCGTAAATCCTATTTTGATGAATTTAAATAAAGCCTTATTAATGTCCATAGGTTACTCCTATACTTCCATAATAATCGGCATAATCATCGGACGTCTCTTTGTCTCTTTCCAGACAAAATCTCCCAATGCGTCTTTGACCTCATTTTTAATCTTGCCCCAATCGGTAATATTGTGATCCATACAATATTCCATGGTTCGATCGAGAACTGTCTTTGCCTCATCCATAAGGCTCTCGGAATTACGTACATATACAAATCCACGGGATACGATATCCGGACCGGCAAGTACCTGACCGGATCCACTCTCAAGTGTCATAACAACAATGATGATTCCATCTTCTGCCAGACGCTGTCTGTCACGCAATACGATATTTCCGACATCTCCTACTCCAAGACCGTCTACCATAATATTTCCGACCTGTACATGTCCGGTAACATCCGCACCATTCTCATCAATTTCAAGCACATCACCGGAAGAAAGAATCTTAATATGGTCACTGTCATATCCTAATTCTTCTGCAATCTTTGCCTGTGCAACCAGATGCTTATACTCTCCGTGTACCGGAATGGAATACATTGGATTGACCAGAGAATAGATCAGCTTAATATCCTCACGGCATGCATGTCCAGATACATGAACATCCTCAAAAATAACATCAGCACCTTTTCTCATAAGATCATTGATCACACCGGTAACCGACTTCTCATTTCCCGGAATCGGATGAGAACTGAATACGATTGTATCATTTGGCTTGATAGAAACCTTACGATGCATACCGGATGCCATACGGGATAATGCCGCCATCGACTCTCCCTGACTTCCCGTTGTAATAATAACTGTCTGCTCATCCGGATAATTCTTCAGCTGTTCAACATCAATCAGGATATTGTCCGGCAACGACAGATACCCCAGTTCGGAAGCAATAGAAATAATATTTACCATGCTTCGACCTTCAATGGCTACCTTACGTCCAAATTTATCCGCAGAATTGATAATCTGCTGGACTCTATCTACGTTCGATGCAAATGTTGCAATAATAATACGTGTATTTTTGTGCTCTGCAAAAATATTGTCCAGCGTCTTACCAACTGATTTCTCTGACTTCGTGAATCCCGGACGTTCTGCATTGGTACTGTCACAAAGAAGTGCAAGAACCCCTTTCTTTCCGATCTCACCAAAGCGTTGCAGATCAATCGCATCACCAAATACCGGTGTATAGTCTACTTTGAAATCTCCGGTATGCACAACGATTCCGGCCGGTGAATAGATAGCAAGTGCTGCTGCATCCTGAATACTGTGATTCGTCTTGATAAATTCTACACGGAAACAGCCAAGATTAATATGCTGTCCATATTTTACAACTTTACGTTTTGTTTTCTTGAGCATATCATGTTCTTCTAACTTATGTTCAATAATTGCTGTCGTAAGCTTTGTTGCATAAATTGGAACATTGATATCGCGAAGTACATATGGAATCGCTCCAATATGATCCTCATGCGCATGTGTGATAAAAAAGCCTTTCACACGGTCAATATTTTCTTTTAAATATGTCACATCCGGAATAACGAGATCTACACCGTACATATCGTCCTCCGGGAATGATAAACCACAATCCACAACAATAATACTGTCTTCATATTCAAAGGCAGTAATGTTCATTCCGATCTGCTCCAAACCTCCCAATGGGATGATTTTGAGCTTACTATGCTGTTTTTCCTGCTTTTTCATATATCCTCCTTCTTGTTTTGAACGTCTGTCCATGCATAATTTGCTTTCAGCAAATGGGTTGACGCTACATATCAAGTTTTCATAGAAAACCTGATACTATCTTTTGAACGTCAGTCCGTTTATAATCGCCTTCTGCAAGGGCTTGTCACAATAAATAATTTCCGCTCTTTTCTAAAATAAAAGCTGTGTTTCTTCATCCGCAAGTTCAGCAAACACCTTAGCGATAGCTGCAAATTCTACATCATCATCAACCATCTCATAAAGTACTTCCTCGTCTTGTGTTGTAATTTCTTTTAAAATATATGCTTCACTGTCTCCGCTTTCAATTCCATCAGAAACAAGTAAATACTTAATTCCATTCAGCTGTGTTTCTTCCTCAACTGCAAACTCTACCACTTCGTTGGTATCTGGATCTATAAAATTAATTTTTTCCATGTAAAAACCTCTCAGTAAACTGTTTTCTTACTCAAATCAAGCATTTTCTTCCGGATGATTGGATAAATAATCCAAATATCCCTGCAAAATAAAAATCGCCGCAATCTCGTCCACATACTCCTTGCGGTTCTCGCGACGAATGCCCATCTCCATCATGGACTGATCTGCTGCAACGGTTGTCAAACGTTCGTCCCAGAGAATCACCGGAAGACCACAACGTTTTTCCAGCATCCCCTTAAACTCTTTTGTTTTTTCGCAGCGCTCGCCCTCTGTATTATTCATGTTTTTAGGGTAGCCAAGTACAATTTTCTCTGCTTTGTACTCGCCTACCAGTTCATCGATTCGCGCCAGTGTCTGTCGCAACTTAGAAGGAGATTTTCTTCGAATGATCTCCACCCCCTGTGCCGTAATCAAAAGCTCATCACTCACTGCAACTCCAACTGTCTTTGAACCAAAATCTAATCCTAAAATCCGCATATATCTCCCGTACCGGATTATTCCCAGGAATTGTTCTTGATATAAGCCCGAAGAACTTCTTCTACCAGTTCATCACGCTCTACCTTCATAATCAGACTTCTTGCATTATTGTGACTTGTAATATATGTTGGATCTCCTGACATAATATATCCAACAATCTGGTTCACTGGATTGTAACCTTTCTCACTCAATGCTCGGAATACAATTTCAAGAACGTCCCTGACCTGTAACTCCGGCTCCTTTTGTACTGTAAAAAATTGTGTATTATTAATGTTCTCCATATCTGCCGCCCCTGCTCGTGTTCTAGTTTCTAAATACAAGCTTTATTTAATATATTGTAAACGAATTTGCGTAAAAATACAACCTCTAATCTTGTCCCTCAATCCATAAGATACAAATCGTCGTGAATTGCGGCAGTAATTTTCCCCGTCTTCATGACATTATCGAGTTTTTCTTCGGATTGTACCGCTACCTTTACATATTCCTTTGTATATCCTACATACATCGGCACTCCGTCCACCGGTACCTGTTCTTCAAAGAGCACTTCCTGCTCACTTCCAAGATAGTATTCCCGGAATTCTTTTGACATTTTCGCAGATAACGCTAAAAGTTTTGCACTGCGTTTTGTCTTGATTTCTTCCGGAACCTGATTCTCCATAACCGCAGCACGCGTGCCCTGTCTCTTAGAATATTTGAAAATATGCATTTCATAGAAATGGATTTTCTCTAAAAATGCCTCCGTCGTTGCAAATTCTTCTTCCGTCTCTCCCGGAAATCCCACAATGACATCCGTCGTAATTGCCGGATGCTCAAAATATTTTCGGAGCAGACGACATCCCTCTTCGTATTCTTCTGACGTATATTTACGGTTCATACGCTTTAATGTATCATCGCATCCGCTCTGTAATGACAGATGAAAATGTGGACAGATTTTTTCTAATTTTGCCAGTTCACAAGCAAACTCCTCGGTCACAATTTTTGGTTCTAATGATCCCAGACGAATTCTTCGAATTCCGTCAATCTTGTGAACTTCCTGTATAAGATGCAACAGATTATCCTCACCGTCTACCCCATAGGAACTTAAATGAATTCCGGTAAGTACCACTTCCTGATATCCTTTTTCTGCCAGTCCTCTGATCTCGGTCAGAACACTTTTAATATCGCGGCTTCTGACTCTTCCTCTGGCAAAAGGGATAATACAATAACTGCAAAACTGATTACATCCATCCTGCACCTTCACAAATGCACGCGTATGTTCTGCTGTCTGCTTCAGTCTAAGCTCTTCAAAATCCTGATGTATATGGTTGATGTCCACGACAGCCTCTACTTTTTCTTCTGGTTCGTTCGTGCTTCCTTCCGTTTTGGCAAAATATTCTGCAAGACGTCCCACCAATTCTGCCTTCTGGTTATTTCCAATCAGGATATCGATTGCACCATCCAGCTTTGCCTCTTCTTCTTTTGTCTGCACATAACATCCTGCAGCAACAACCGCAGCTTGCGGATTCAATTTTTTCGCATGGTGAAGCATCTGACGGGATTTGCGGTCTGCCATATTCGTAACCGAACAGGTATTAATTACATATACATCTGCAACTTCCGAAAAAGGTACAATCTCATACCCTGCATCTTCGAGCATCTGCTGCATTGCTTCTGTCTCATATGCATTTACTTTACAGCCTAGATTGTGTAATGCTGCTTTTTTCATTTCTACTCCTTATATAAAAACTTAATACATTTCTTGACTTTTCCAAGGAAAAATATTACTATCAAAGATAGAAAAACATGAATCAGTTAAGGAGGTTTTCATTATGAAAACAGTACAAATTTCATTAAATTCCATTGGAAAAGTAAAATCATTTGTTAACGCAATTTCTCAGTTCGAGTATGACTTCGACTTAATCTCTGGAAGATATGTCATCGATGCGAAATCCATCATGGGTATTTTCAGCTTAGATTTATCCAAGCCAATCGATTTAGCAATCCATACAGAGACTAATCTTGATGAAGTACTTGAGGCTCTCAAGCCATACATCATTGAGTAAATCCGTGACATAACAAAAACAATCAGGAACAAACAGGGAAGACCCATATGGGTCTTCCTTTTGTTTTACTCCGCATCTACGATAATCGTTTCTGTTGTATCGATAGCCGTCTGCATTAATTCATCTATTTTTTCTTCCAGCTTACGCTCTGATTTTTTGATATAAGTCAGATTCGGCTTTGTCACCGGATGCTTTGCCACAAAAATCGTACAGCAGTCTTCGTATGGTAAAATAGAAGTCTCATACGTATCAATTTTTTCTGCAATGGATACGATATCCTGCTTGTCCATGGCAATCAGCGGACGGTATACCGGCATCTCGCAGACTTCATTGGTAACTGCAAGAGACTGCATTGTCTGGCTTGCCACCTGCCCAATGCTCTCTCCTGTAATCATGCCCAGGCACTTACCTTCTTTTGCAAAATGCTCTGCAATTTTCATCATATAACGACGCATGATAATCGTAAGTTCCTCATGCGGACATTTTTCATAAATATAAAGCTGGATATCGGTAAAATTAACAACGTGAAGTTTAATTGGTCCGGAATATCTTGCAACTTTCTTTGCAAGATCCACAACTTTCTGCTTTGCACGCTCACTGGTATATGGTGGAGCATGGAAATAAGTTGCCTCCAAAGTCACACCTCGTTTTGAAATCATATATCCAGCTACCGGACTGTCGATTCCACCGGACAAAAGCAGCATCGCACGGCCTGCCGTACCGAGTGGCATGCCGCCCGGTCCCGAAATTTCTGTAGAATATACATTGATCATCGGGCGGATTTCCACATGAATCATGACCTGTGGATGATGTACATCTACCTTTGTCTCCGGAAATGCATCCAAAATCTTCTCGCCCAATGCCGCATTAATTTCCATGGAGGTCATCGGATAATTCTTTCTCGCACGTCTTGCATCGACTTTAAAGGTAAAATTCTTGTCTGCATAAGTCTTGTCCACGTATGCGACAACTTCCTCTGCCAGCTTATCAAAACCTTCATCTTCCAGCAGCACAACCGGACAGATTCCAACGATACCGAACACTCTCTGTAAAGTCTCTACCGTCTCATCATAATCATAGGAACCCTCCGTCTCTACATAGATACGGCCATTCTCTTTACGCACATGGAACGTTCCATCTACATTTTTCAACTGATACTCAATATTATGTACCAACGCGTCTTCAAACAGATAACGGTTCTTTCCCTTGATGGCGATTTCCGCATATTTAATCAAAAATGCTTTATACATTCTGCTCTCCTTTTCTAATGTCTTGTATATTTTTGAAGCATTGGAATCACACGGTTCATTTCTTCCAATGCATAATCAATCTCTTCCTGTGTCGTATCTACACATAAACTGAAACGAATAGTAGAATCCAGCAAAGAATCCTTCAAGCCAATGCTCTTTAACGTTCTGCTTACCGCCGGCTTATTTGACGAACATGCACTACCTGCAGATACATAAATTTCTTTATCCTCAAGCGTATGCAGCATCACTTCTGCACGCACACCTTCAATACTGACGCTCACAATATGCGGTGCATTCTCTCTTGTAAGTTTCCCATTGATGCTTACGCCCGGAATTTTCTGTGCTTCCGCAATAAAATGCTCGCGCAATTCATACATATGGTCTATTTTTTCATCGAATCCTGTGTAAATTTCTTCTGCAGCCACACCGAGTCCTGCAATCGCCGGGACATTTTCAGTTCCGGAACGCATTCCTCTCTGTTGCCCACCACCATTGATCAATGGCTTTATTTTTGTTTTATCCTTAATATATAAAAAACCACTGCCCTTCGGTCCATGAATTTTGTGTCCGCTCACCGACAACAGATCAATGCCCATTTTTGAAGGATAAATACGCATTTTTCCATAAGACTGGATTGCGTCCACATGAAACAACGTCTGTGGATTGATCTGTTTGATCAAAGTGCCGGCCGCAGCAACCGGTTCAACTGCACCAATTTCATTGTTTACGTGCATCAATGACACCAATATGGTATCCGGGCGAATTGCTGCCTTCAGATTCTCCAGCGAAATCACACCATATGCATCGACCGGAAGATAGGTCACTTCATATCCATGTTCTTCCAGATATGCCATCGTATTGGATACCGACGGATGCTCGATTGCTGTCGTAATCACATGCATTCCGCTTCTTTTATTTGCCTCTGCCGTTCCAATAATTGCAAGATTATTGGACTCCGTTCCTCCTGAAGTAAAACAGATTTCTTTCTCCTGCACTTTCAGTGTCTTTGCAATTTTTTTGCGGGCATCATTCATATAGTTTTCAGCAATAACTCCCTTATTATGCATAGACGACGGATTTCCATAATCCTGTGTCAAAAGCTTCATAACCATATCCGCTGCATCTTTACTGCAGCGTGTAGTAGCCGAATTGTCCAAATATGCTTCCATTTTTCTGCTCCTGTCTACATGTCAAGTTCATATATTAACATAGATAATGTGGCAAGTCCAGCGGTCTCCGTGCGCAGAATCCTTCTGCCCAGGGAAATGCGGTGCATATTGCCATCCACAGCTGCAATCTCTGCATCCGCAAAACCACCCTCCGGTCCGATCATAATTCCAATGGATGCCCCCTTCGGAATCTGTCGGATGATTTCCCGCGTTGCTGCCATTCCTCTCTCATTTTCGTACGGTACGAGTGTAATATCCAGTTTCTTTGCAAGTTCCACTGCTTCTTTCCACGAAACCGGCATCTGCACCTGTGGAATCACAGTTCTCTTTGACTGCTTAGCTGCACTCTCTGCGATTGCCTGCCAGCGTTTCTGCTTATTTGCAGCTTTCTTTTGATCCAGTTTTACAACACAGTTTGTCATTGCCACCGGAATAACCTCGTACACGCCAAGCTCCACCGCCTTTTGTATGATCAGTTCCATCTTGTCACTCTTTGGGAGTCCCTGAAACAGAAACACTTTATGTGCAAACTCTGTTCCAAGTTCATCTTTTTCTTCGATTACAGCGATAACTTCGTCTTCGGCAATCTCTGCAATTCTGCAAAAATAGGAATTTTCATTCGAATCGCTGATCCGCACTTTTTCTCCCGGTTTCATCCGAAGTACATTGCCGATATGATTCACATCCTGTCCGGTAATGACAATCTGATCTTGTTGTACCTGCTGCTCATCCACAAAAAACTGATACATACCTGCTCCATTTCCACATAAAATATTGTCTACAGTTTCTGAGCCGTAATATTGACCCATTCACCCTGATGATTAATTTCAACCACTTTAAGACCTGCTTTTTCGATTGCTTCTTTTACTTCATTTTCCTTGAAATCAATAATTCCGGAAGTAATAAAATAACCGCCCTTTTTCAACCTTGCCGGAATAACCGGTGCCATAGGAATAATAACATCTGCAAGAATATTTGCCACTACAATCTCGTATTCCTCTGTACCGACAGTCTCCTGAAGTTTTTCATCATCAATAAGATTACCCACATAAAACGTTCCAAGATTTAAATCCAGGTGATTTACCTCCATGTTCTCTTTTGTGGAAATCATACAGTCTGCATCCAGATCTGTTCCCACAACTTCTCTTGCGCCAAGCTTCAGTGCCACGATGGAAAGAATTCCGCTGCCACATCCCACATCAAGCACCTTCGGATGCTTTTCTGCCGGGGTATAGGACTCATTTCCACGAATATACTTTAAAAGCTGACGAATGCAAAGCTGTGTCGTCTCATGCTTTCCTGTTCCAAAAGAAATTCCCGGATCAATTTCGATCAGGAATTTATCTTTGTCCTCTTCCTTTAATTCTTCCCAGGTTGGTTTAATCAGAATATCTTCGATCGTAAATGAAGAGAAATATTTCTTCCAGTTGTTGATCCAGTCAAGATCTTCTGTCTCCGAAGAAGAAATCACTCCAGATCCGACTTCCACCATGCTGCGCAGATTTTCCAGTCCGATCTTTACCTGTTTCAGCAGTTCTGTCTGATCACTCCCATCCTCTTCCACATAAAAGCTCACATGACTTTTTCCTTCATCGGGCGGAAGTTCCGGCAGAAAATCAATGAACATATCTGCCTGATCTTCTTTGCTCAGAGGAATGTTATCTTCAATTTCAATTCCTTCAATTCCAAGTTCCATCAGCATGGAGCTCATGAAATCCTCTGCCGCTGTCGTTGTCTCAATTGTATATTTTTTCCACTTCATAAATTTGTTCCTTTCCCGTACAAATCGCCATATGGCATACTATTTATATCATAACTTATTTTTCTTTAAAATACAAGCAATTCGCTCCAACAGAAAAGACATTCGCTCCAACAGAAAAGACAGGAGAAAACTTCTCCTGCCTTTTGCGTGCTATATTTTATAAACCGCACATAATTTATTATATTCACTGTTGATTTCCTGAATCGTGTCTTTATCCCCATCCAGATTATCCGGATGATAGATTTTGATCAGATCCTTATATCGCTTCTTCAATGACTGCTTACTTCCAACACCGGAAAAGAACATCTCACCTTTTACCACATTACTTGTAGCGACTTTCTGACGATGCGCATGATGTGTTTCGTACTCATTCACCTTCCGGTAAAAATCCCGCTGCCGCTGCACATGTTCTTTCTCCGAAGCAAGCTTTACAAGTTCTTCTTCAAGTATTTTAAACTTCATTTCAAACAGCTTCTGTTGTTGCTCAAGGCGTCGATCCTCGATTTCTACTCTCCGTGTGAATTCCTGTCGTTCACGTTCGAGTGTGCGTCGCTGTTCTTCCAATGCTCTGCGTTCATTCTCAAGCGTCATAGTATGCAAACTCCTTCAAATACATTAACATTATACTATATCTAGTCCAAACATTTCATTCCCACTAGGCACATAATACAACATTTAGTTTTAGAAGTCTATAGGCGATTTGTACGAAACACATGAAAAATTATTCAAACGTCTCCTTGAATTTATCCATGAAACCTTTCTTTTTTTCCTTTCCTGCAGTCGATGCTCCACCTTCTTTTGTCAATGATCCACCTGTCAGTTCATCAAATTTGTGCAAAACTTCTTTTGCTTCTTTGCTCAGACCACTTGGTGTATTGACAATCAGAGTAACATAATGATCGCCTCTGACAGCCTTATTCCGGATAGAAGGTACACCCTTTCCTTTCAAGCGAATTCTAGTGCCGGTCTGTGTTCCCGGTGCAACTGTATAGATAATGTCACCATCCACTGTCTTGATGCGCACATCTCCACCAAGAGCTGCAATACCAAATGAAATGGATGCATTCGAAAAAATATCCATATCCCGACGCTCGAATGCTGGATTTCTGGATACGATGACTTCCACAAGCAAATCGCCTCTTGGTCCGCCATTCTTACCCGGCTCTCCGTAATCTCTGACTCTTACACACTGTCCGTTATCAATACCTGCCGGAATATCGACCGTCTTCTTGATTCTCTTTGCGACATAACCATTGCCACGACAATCCGAACATTTCTCTTTTACAACTTTACCGGTTCCCTGGCAATCCGGACAGGTCTGCACATTCTGCATCATACCAAACAATGATTGCTGGGAATATACGACCTTACCTTTTCCACCACATTTTGAACAGGTCTCCGGTGAGGTACCTGGCTTTGCACCTGTTCCATGACAGGTCTTACACTCTTCCTTATAGGAAAATTCCAGTTCCTTCGCACATCCAAAAATTGCCTCTTCAAACGTAATGCGAACACTCAGACGTACATTTGCGCCTTTCTGAGGTCCATTGTTTGAGCTTCTTCTGGAGCCTCCACCAAAGAAATCACCAAAAATATCGCCAAAAATATCGCCCATATCCATACCGGAAAAATCAAAACCGCCGGCTCCGCCACCTGCACTGCCATCAAAAGCGGCATGACCAAACTGATCATACTGACGTCTCTTGTCCGGATCGCTCAATACTGCGTAGGCTTCCTGCGCCTCTTTGAACTTTTCCTCGCATTCTTTATCCCCCGGGTGCATATCCGGATGATATTTCTTTGCAGTTGTACGGAAAGCCTTTTTAATCTCTGCCTCCGTTGCCGTCTTTGGAATGCCAAGGACTTCATAATAATCTCTTTTTTCTGCCATAATTCTTTTTCCTTATATCCGCACATAGGGTTTCCGGAAAACCGGAAACCCCATCGTGCTTAATCTATTTACCGTAATTAAACCTCTTTGAAATCAGCATCGATGACATCATCATCTGCATTCTGTGTTGCACCTGCATTCATATCAGGGCCTGCAGCGCCACCCATGTTGCTCATGTCAGGACCTGCACCAGCTGCACCCTGTGCTGCCTGTGCCTGCTCATACATCTTTGCAAATACTTTCTGAGCACTCTCTGTCAACTTCTCCTGTGCTGCCTTAAGATCTGCGACTTCAGAATCTGTCATCTGATCAGCTTCCGGATGTGCATCAAGGATTGCCTTTACTGCTGCGATGTCTGCCTCAACTGCTGACTTATCTGCCGCATCAATCTGCTCTCCAACCTGTTTTAATGCGTCCTCTGTCTGGAACACAAAGCTCTCAGCTTCATTTCTTGCATCGATTGCTTCTTTTCTCTTCTTGTCCTGTGCCTCAAACTCAGCAGCTTCCTTAACAGCCTTATCGATTTCCTCATCAGACATGTTAGATCCTGCTGTGATTGTAATATGCTGTTCCTTACCTGTACCAAGATCCTTAGCAGATACATTTACGATACCGTTTGCATCAATATCGAAAGTAACCTCGATCTGTGGAACTCCACGACGTGCTGGTGGGATACCATCCAGACGGAACTGTCCGAGGGACTTGTTGTCTCTTGCGAACTGTCTCTCACCCTGTACAACGTTGATATCTACAGCTGTCTGGTTATCTGCTGCGGTAGAGAAGATCTGGCTCTTCTTCGTAGGGATAGTTGTATTTCTCTCGATTAATTTTGTAGCAATACCACCCATAGTCTCGATAGAAAGAGAAAGTGGAGTTACATCAAGAAGTAAGATCTCACCAGCGCCGGCATCTCCTGCTAATTTACCACCCTGAATAGAAGCACCAATTGCTACACACTCGTCTGGGTTTAAGGACTTACTTGGCTCCTTGCCTGTCATCTGTCTTACCTTATCCTGTACAGCAGGGATACGTGTAGAACCACCAACTAACAGAACCTGACCGAGATCTGCATTAGTAACACCTGCATCCTTCATTGCGTTCTGAACCGGAATTGCAGTTCTCTCAACAAGGTCATGTGTCAACTCATCAAATTTTGCTCTTGTGAGGTTCATATCAAAATGCTTTGGTCCCTCAGCAGTTGCTGTAATGAATGGTAAGTTAATATTTGTAGTTGTTGCAGAAGAAAGTTCTTTCTTTGCCTTCTCAGCAGCCTCTTTTAATCTCTGCATTGCCATCTTATCGCCAGAAAGGTCTACACCCTCAGCTTTCTTGAACTCATCAATCATCCACTGCGTGATTTTGTTATCAAAATCATCACCACCAAGATGTGTATCACCGTTTGTAGATAATACTTCGATGACACCGTCACCGATCTCAATGATAGATACATCAAATGTACCACCACCTAAATCGTATACCATGATCTTCTGTTCTTTTTCATTGTCAAGACCATATGCAAGAGCTGCTGCTGTAGGCTCGTTGATGATACGCTTTACATCAAGGCCTGCAATCTTACCGGCATCCTTGGTTGCCTGACGCTGTGCATCATTGAAGTATGCAGGAACTGTGATAACAGCCTCTGTAACTTTCTCACCAAGGTATCCTTCTGCATCTGCCTTTAATTTCTGAAGTACCATAGCAGAAATCTGCTGTGGGCTGTACTGTTTATCATCAATTGTTACTTTGTAATCAGTGCCCATATGTCTCTTGATAGAAGAAATTGTCTTCTCAGCATTTGTTACTGCCTGACGTTTTGCAGGCTCACCGATCAGACGCTCTCCTGTCTTTGTAAACGCTACAACGGATGGTGTTGTTCTTGCACCTTCCTGATTTGCGATAACGGTAGGTTTTCCACCTTCCATAACAGCTACACAGCTGTTGGTTGTTCCTAAATCAATACCAATAATCTTGCCCATTTTCTTATCCTCCTATATTTATCAATTCATTGTTTTGTTAACATGTTTATATTTTTACCATCCATAACAGATGGGAAAAAACTTATTCACTTACAACAGCTACCATACTGTGGCGAACCACGGTATCTTTGTACATATAGCCTTTCTGAAGTTCCTGAGCTACAATGCCAGGTTCAAACTCTTCGCTCTCCACCTGCATGACTGCATTGTGAAGATCCGGGTTAAACTCCTGTCCAACTGCCTCAATTGGTTTCACTCCAATGGAATCGAACTCTGTCATCATCTGCTTATATACTTTATCCATACCAGTCACAAAAGCATCATCCTTCTGTTCCTCCGGTACTGCTGCAAGTCCTCGTTCAAAATTATCCACAACCGGAAGTACCTTCTCAATTATAGATTTTGCACCCATGTCAAACATCTGGGATTTTTCTTTTTCCGAACGTTTACGGAAATTATCGAACTCTGCCATCTGGCGTCTTAAGCGGTCGTTAAGATCTTCGATCTGCTCATCTTTTTTATCTTTTTTCTTCTTTTTGCCAAAGATGCCATCTTTCTTTTCTTTTGTATCTGTCTCTTCCGAAGTTGCTTCTGTATCCTGTGCATTTTCTGTCTCCGCAGTATCCTCTGCTTTGGTTTCCTCTGCACTCTCCTCAGCCGCTTGGGTCTCTTCGGTATCTACTGTCTCTTCAACGACTTTGTCCTTTTCTAATTCTTCCATGACGTCCTTGTTATTTGTCTCTGCCATGTCTTACCGCCTTTCTATGAATTCTGCTTGTTCTTTTCAAATATTCCATCCAGCTGGGATTTCAGATTTTTCAAATTATCTACTACATTTTCGTAATCCATACGTTTCGGGCCGACGATTCCGATGGTTCCCTTCACGCCTTCCCCAAGATCATATGTTGCAGTAACAATACTGCAATCTTTCATGGTCTGTACCGGAGCTTCATTTCCTATATAAACCTGAATACCATTACCGTTCTCATTCTGATCATCGGAAAGGGATTCTGTTACAAGGTTCAAAAGCTCATCTTTTTCCTCAAATGTGGAAAGAAGATTTGTTGCACTTTCCGCATCCGATAGTTCCGGATACTTCAAAATGTTCGTTGCACCGCTGGTGTAAATCTGTAAATCTTCGTTTTCGCTAAGTGTCTGGGCCAATGCGTCCAGCACATCACCAACGATCGTGCTGTGGATTCCTGCCTGTTCCTTTAATTTTGCAATCGTACCAAGATTGATTTCCTGAAGTGATAATCCATTGAGTGCTGTATTTAACAGAATATTCAGTTTCAGGATTGTCTCATTGTCAGGCTGCTCCTCGACTTCAATCATCTGATTCTTCACAATGTTACTGTTCAAAACAATAACTGCAAGGATATGAGATTCATCCACATTTGACAACTGTATAAATTTAATCTTGTTCGTGCTGTATGTCGGTGCCGAAACAAGCGTTGCATAATTGGTATTGTTGGCAAGCATCTTTGCGACCTGCTTCAATACCTGATCCATCTTCTCCGTCTTTTCAATGACGAAGTCTTTCATCTCTTTTACTTCCCGGTCTTTCTCTTCCATCAGATGATCGACATAAAACCGATATCCCTTATCGGAAGGAATACGTCCGGCAGAAGTATGAGGCTGTACGATATATCCCAGTTCCTCAAGATCTGACATTTCATTACGAATCGTTGCTGAACTTAAATTCAGATCCGTATACTTGGAAATGGTTCGCGATCCAACCGGTTCGCCCGTTGCCAGATAGTTTCGGATGATTGCATCTAATATTTTTACTTTTCTTTCACCTAACTGTTCCTTATCCATTCCCATTTCACATTCTCCTGTAACCTGGAATTTTTATTGTTAGCACTCATTTATTTAGAGTGCTAATATCGTTCTGGTATTAAAATAGCACCAAGGGTTTTTCTTGTCAACACCTTCGTGCTATTTTATTTTTATTTTATACTTTTTTTATTTCTATAAAAAATTATTGCTGCATTCCTTATAATAAAAACTGGGCCATCACATAATTAGCAACATCCATTCCACGATCTGTAAGCTTGATTCTTCCCTCACGCTGCCAAATGAGCTGCTGGTCCTTCAACTGGCGTAACACTTCCGGATATACCGCTTCAATCGGCATACCAAACGCATCCTCGAACGCCTTGCGGGTCACTCCCTCGGTCAGGCGCAGTCCGAGAAACATAAATTCCTCCATCTGTTCCTTGCGGGTAATGACATTTGCCTCCGTGTGAAGATTGGTTCCAAACCAATGTCCTTCCGGTGCCGGCATACCTTCCTCTCCGGCAAATGCTTCCGGCGGCAGTGAAGTGAGTTTTCCGCAAATTTCATTATACTCATACAGTTCTCTTGTATTCGAATAGCGTACATTATCGATTAACGATGCAGCTCCCAAGCCAAGTCCAAGATAATTTTCTCTTACCCAGTATCCGATATTATGCTGACATTCATAGCCAGGCTTTGCAAAATTGGATACCTCATAATGATGATATCCTGCCTCTTTTAACATACTTTGCGTTTTCTTTAAAATCTTATAAGCCTCATTCTCCGAAGGAAGTTCCTCAGTCTTCATGCCAGCCTCCTGACGCACTACATCAAATTTGTAGCGGTCGTAAAAAGGCGTTCCCTTTTCAATAATCAATGAGTACGCAGAAATATGTTCTGGTTTTAGCCGAATGACTTTCTGCAGTGTCTGGGTAAACTTTTCGACTGTCTGATGCGGCAGCCCGCTCATGATATCAACATTTATATTATGAAAGCCGAGATTTCTCGCAAGCTTGTATGTTTTTAAAAACTGCTCAAAGGTATGAATTCGCCCAAGTGCCTTTAATTCATCATCATTTGTCGACTGCATACCGATGGAAAGCCGATTGATTCCTACTTTTTTATAAGCTCCAAATTTTGCGATTGTAACTGTTCCCGGGTTACACTCGAGCGTAATTTCCACATCTTCCCGCACTTGAAAACTTTTGTAGATCTGTTCCATCACAGCAATGAGAAGTTCCGGTTCTAACCAGCTTGGCGTACCGCCTCCAATATAAATTGTAGATACCTCATAAGACTGCATCAGCTCGCCATAAAAGCGAATTTCTTTCAGCAGTGCATGTACATACTGAATCTGCGTCTTGCTGTCTGCTGCAAAAGAAAGGAAATCGCAGTAATCGCATTTCTTCACGCAAAAAGGAGTATGCACATATAATTCTAAATTATTCTTCATATTCATTAATCTTCGTCCAGTTTCAGTACACTCATAAATGCCTCCTGTGGCACTTCTACAGTTCCGATCTGGCGCATACGTTTCTTGCCCTCCTTCTGTTTTTCCAGAAGTTTCTTCTTACGGGAAATATCACCACCGTAACACTTGGCAAGTACATCTTTACGCATAGCCTTAACGGTTTCACGGGCAATAATTTTTCCACCAACGGATGCCTGAATCGGAATTTCAAATAAATGTCTTGGAATTTCTTTCTTTAAACGCTCACACATTTTGCGGCCTCTCTCATAGGCGCTTTCTTTGAATACGATAAAGGAAAGAGCATCTACCATCTCACGGTTAATCAGAATATCCAGCTTAACCAGTTCTGAACGCACATAGCCTTTCATCTCATAATCAAACGATGCATATCCGCGGGAACGAGACTTTAACGCATCGAAAAAATCATAAATAATTTCATTGAGTGGCAGATCATATTTGATTACTGCACGGGTTGCTTCTATATAATCCATGCTGATATAAATGCCACGACGCTCCTGGCACAGTTTCATGATTGCCCCGACGTATTCGCTGGTCACCATGATTTCTGCAGCCACAAACGGTTCTTCCATATACTCAATCTCTGACGGATCCGGCAGATTGGACGGATTGGTCAGATCGATCACCTCGCCATTTGTCTTATGCACCTTATAAATTACGCTCGGTGCTGTCGTTACAAGATCCAGATTAAATTCTCTTTCCAACCGCTCCTGAATAATTTCAAGATGCAACAGTCCCAAGAATCCACATCGAAATCCAAAGCCCAGTGCCAGCGAAGTCTCCGGCTCGTAATACAAAGAAGCATCATTAACCTGCAGCTTTTCTAATGCATCACGCAGGTCCGGATACTTGGCAGAATCTGCCGGGTAAAGTCCACAGTAAACCATTGGATTTACTTTCTTGTATCCTGGAAGCGGTTCCGCACACGGACGCTCACTGTCCGTAACAGTATCACCCACCTGTGTATCCCGTACATTCTTGATACTTGCTGCAATATATCCAACCATTCCGGCCGATAATTCATCACACGGAATGAACTGTCCAGCTCCAAAATAGCCAACTTCTGTAACGAGATCCTCAGCACCAGTCGCCATCATTTTAATTTTTGTGCCGACTTTAACAGTACCTTCCTTGATACGGCAGAATATGATGACACCTTTGTAGGAATCATATATTGCATCAAAGATCAATGCCTGAAGCGGCGCTGTCGGATCTCCGGTCGGTGCTGGAATCTTGTGCACGATCTGTTCGAGTACATCTTCGATATTTAATCCGGTCTTTGCGGAAATGCGTGGCGCATCGGCCGCTTCAATTCCAATCACATCCTCAATCTCCTGCACAACTTCATCCGGTCTTGCACTTGGCAGATCAATTTTGTTGATTACCGGCATCACATCAAGGTCATGATCCAGTGCCAGATATACATTGGCAAGTGTCTGTGCCTCAACACCCTGTGCCGCATCCACGACAAGGATTGCTCCATCACATGCTGCAAGACTTCGGGAAACCTCATAATTAAAATCCACATGTCCCGGGGTATCAATCAGGTTAAAAATATATTCTTCTCCATCCTTCGCATTGTAAATAATACGAACAGCCTGCGACTTGATGGTGATACCACGCTCACGTTCAAGATCCATGTTGTCAAGTACCTGTGCCTGCATCTCGCGGCTGGTCAGTGTACCAGTCTTTTCTATAATACGATCTGCAAGTGTAGACTTGCCATGATCGATATGGGCAATAATGCAAAAATTACGAATTTTGCTCTGATCGATTGACATATAGTTCCTCCTGCCATCTATTTCAATGGCTCATTCTCTTCGTTATTGACAAAACCTAATTATACGGAAAAAATCTGATTTTTTCAAGATTTTGTTCACTACATAATCGGCCATTTGCTAAAAACTTCCTGCTTTACGGAATCACCCGCAAAACTTGCAGCAAGCGACGCCATATAGATTTTCTGGCACATTGCCTCCTTAAACATCCCTGCATCAACCAGTCTCATATACTCGTCCGTACATGTCGTATCGCTCACCGTGCGATTGTCCGTATTAATCGACATCGGAATTCCCGCTTCGTAGAACTTTTTAAACGGATATTCCTCGATGGAATTGATTGCCTTGGTCTGTAAGTTGCTCGTTGGGCAAAGTTCCACGCCAATCTTCTTATCCGCACAAAGCTTCATCAGCTCCGGGTCATCCTTCATTGCGATTCCGTGTCCGATTCTTCTTGCACCATACTCGATTGCCGTCTGAATGTTGAGTGCGCTGCCGCATTCTCCCGAATGAATGGTAAAAGGCATGTCATTCTTTCTTGCCCACTCAAAAAGCTCGTGAAATCCGGATGTCGGATATGCTTTCTCATCTCCGGCGAGATCACATCCTACGACACCGGCTCCGAAAAGCTCTCTTGCCTCCTTTAGCATCGAAAGATTTGTCTCTTGGTCAAGATTTCGCATGGCACACACCAGAATTCCTGTGTGGATATCACGCTTTGATTCAGCCGACTTCAAGCCATCATTGACACTCTCAATGATTTCTGTAATTTTCAGTCCCTGCTGTGTTGAAAAAGAAGGGGCAAATCGCACTTCCAGGTACTTTACCTGCTCCTTTGCCGCACGCAGCGCAAGTTCCTCTGCCGCCGCGCGAAGTCCTTCTTTTGTCTGCAGACAGCGAAGTGGCAGATCAAACCGTTTCAAATAATCCACAAGGGACGGACAGTCCATCGGTGCCGTCAAAGCCTCCTGCAATTCTTCCTTTGTATATTCTTCACCCATATCGGCAAGCAGCTTCTTTGTCAGTTCTACACTCATCGAGCCGTCCAGATGACAGTGCAGTTCAATCTTTGGCATATTGTATGCGATAAAACGATTCATCATATGTTTTCCTCCAAATTCTTTGGTCCAAATCCCATCGGGAATAATTCTTCCAGTTTATATATACAATATTCATGTTCTGATTTTGCCAGAATAATCGTAAATGCAGCCGGATCACAAAATTCCATCATCACCTGCCGGCAGACACCGCATGGCGCACAATAATTCAGCTGACTGGCACCCTCCGCGCCTCCAACGATTGCTATCGCTGTGAAATTGCGCTCTCCTTCACTGACCGCTTTAAAAAATGCGGTACGCTCCGCGCAGTTTGTCGGTGTATATGCTGCATTTTCAATATTACAGCCTCTGTAAATACGGCCTTCTTTTGTCAGCAGTGCCGCTCCCACCTGAAAATGCGAATACGGCGTATACGCCATACGCCGCGCTTGAAATGCTTCCCTGATCAGTTTTTCTATTTCCATCTCTTTTGCCCCTTTTCAGTTGAATATCAGACCACTTAAATATACATCTATTATAAGCTGTTTAGTCGTCTGATTTCAACACCTTTGCAAGGATATCTGCAAGCGGTTCCATCGCATTTTCCGCCTCTTCATACGTATTAGTCTGTGCTCCCACTTCAACCAAAAGTGATTTCGGACAAAAATGCATATTATAGCGGTATCCCTTCAGATAAATACGGCGCGTAAAATCCGGGTAATACTCTGCCGCTGCAAGCTGCATCTGAAAAGAAAAAGCCAGATTATCCGCAATATACGGATTTTTCAAATAAGCAATATCTCCTGTGGCTGTTGTCCGGCTCAGTCCATTAAAGAACATGATCTGTGCCATCTTTTTCCCATTTTGCTCCGTAACAAGATGTGTGCTTTCCACCACTCCATCTCTATGTAGATCAATCACTACCTGAATCGAAGGGTTTTCCTCGAGGATTTTCTGCACATTTGGTGCCGCCACAGAATATGCCCGGTCACGGTTTCCGACATCATACTTTCCCTTGTGATGCAAAACATTAAAACCTTTTTCTTCGAGCAATTCCGTCAACCGGTCCCCCACACCAATCACGGAAGTCTTTGCATCTCCCGCCTTAGAGTCTTTATATCCTTCCTGGGAATGGGTATGATAAATCAATATCTGAGGGTCATCGCCACTGGTATCAATTTTCATATTTTCCGAGAGCAATGCATCGACATTCAACTGATCTTTGCTGATTGTTGTCGTATTATCCACCTGATAAAATGTCTGACGCAAATAATCAAAATCCTGTAGTTTTTTACGATTGATTTTTTCTTTTTTCCCCTTGTCCTTTCCTTTCTTTTTCTTATTCTTTTTTCCAGTCTCGTCCACTTTTGCAGTTTGCGAAACATTCTCCTGCTTTTTCTCGGAATCTGCCTGTATAGTTTTTTCCTGTATAGTTTTTTCCTTGTCTATCGCCTGCTGATTTTCGGTAAGTATCTGTTTCGCCTGTTCATTTTCCTGTGCTGCAAGATTCTCGCAGGCAAGCACGCCCTCTGCCTGCGACTCATACCACAATACCTCTTCGTTATATGCAATCGCCGGATATATACTGGCCGTCACATCCCGATACACCCCCGGCACACCTTCTTTTTGAGAACTGATCAGCGCCGGGGCATAAAGATTTAGAACTCCGTTATAAAACTTTATAGACAGATTCTGTCCCATGCTTTCTAACATTCCGTCTGCATGACGACAGAAGAAATTTCCGATCACAGAAAGACTTATTATAACAACAAAAAACAGAATGCACTGTCTTCCCCGTACTCTGGACTTTTTCAAATTATCACCACCTCAAAAAATTATATGCCTGCATTTTCCTCCTTATTCCCCAGCAATGCAATATTGAGCCCTTCCGATAAAAGGAAGCTCAGTTGCTTAATCGATTCATCGATATTCTTTGGCGTAACAAAGAGCTCATTTAATTTTGGTGACAAAAGCCCCTGTGCCAGTTCCTGTCTCTGCTGCTCATCGAGTTTTTCCAGATCCTGACAGGATGATGCCTCCGCTTCGATCAGTTCACTCATTGCATCGGCAACGATTGTAGCCGCATTGACAACGGTCGGCACACCAAGCGATATGACCGGAAGTCCAAGGCTTTGTTCATTGATGGCATTTCTGTGGTTCCCAATACCGCTTCCCGGTGTGATTCCTGTATCCGTCAGCTGAATGGTTCTTCCGAGGCGTTTAACATTTCGCGCTGCCAGCGCATCCACTGTAACGATCAGTTCCGGCTGTGTCTCCTTTACGATTCCCTTTAGAATTTCTACACACTCCATACCTGTCTGTGCCATCACTCCCGGCACAATACCACTGATTCTGCTGACATTTTCATCCGAAAAAGCATAACGTCCAAATTCATTCATGATATGACGCGTGATAAACATATTATCAACCACCTTCGGTCCTAAAGCATCCGGTGTCACCTCCCGGTTTCCCAGTCCCACCACAAGCACAGAGACATCGATTCCCGTTTCCATATTTTCACTTGCTTTTGGAAATTTACTTTTTGGAAGCATATTGCGCAAAATCTGCGCCAGTTCCATCGAAATATCCCTGTGATATCCGGCATCTTCCTCGATCATCTCCGGTGCCTCAATCGTCACATACGTTCCTTTCGGTCGTCCCATGGCTTTTGCTGCATTTTCCGTATCAATAACAACCGTACTGACCACAATTCCATTTTTCTTTTTTTCTTCGAGAAAGCGGATTCCTCTTATATTTCCTTTGTCCTTTTTCAAACGCTCCTGCGATTCCAATGCCAGATCGGTACGAATCGGATAACTTTCCATCAATGCGCATTCCCTCCTTTTATCAAGATAAGCAGATATCGCCTGTCTGTTTCCAAATATAACGTAATTTTTCCCAATTTTTTTCAGAATATGTATTGACAGCAAGACAAGGTTGGCATATTATATTCTAGTATGTTTGCGATGGAGCGTCCGTGTCTGTTTCACCGCATAATATTTGTTATTTAACATTACTTAAAACGATTATATTTGAATTTGGAGGTGTACAGATTGGCTAACATTAAATCTGCTAAGAAGAGAATTTTAGTTACTCAGACAAAGACTGCAAAGAATAAGGCTGTTCGTTCAGAAGTTAAGACAGCAATCAAGAAGGTAGAGGCTGCTGTTGCTGCAAACGATAAGGCTGCTGCAGAAGCTGCATTCAAGAATGCTTCTTCCGTTATCGAGAGCGCATGTTCTAAGGGAATTTACCACAAGAACAATGCAGCTCGCAAAGTTTCCCGTTTAGCAAAATTAGTAAACGGTGTTGCTTAATTTGTTTTAACTATAATCACCCTATAAATATAAAAGCACCCAGTACCGTCATGCTGAGTGCTTTTTGTTGTATAAAAATTTCTTTTGGAATCTGAATCGTTACAAACAACTAATTCTTTCTGCTATATGCCACAATAAACAATTCCACCGCCATCTGGTCATTCATATGTCCGGTTTTTACTGCAGTCTCATACTCTACCCCATCCTTTATCGCCTGTTTCAACTGTTCTAACGTAAATGACCGACACTGTGCCTGATATTTGCGGACCGCCCACTCCGGGCATCCGGCTTTGGACGCAATTTCTTTGTTGGCAAATCCCTGATTGGACATGGACTTTACGATCATAAGCCGCTGAAACTGATTGGAGATCAGATAAAGGATACGCATCGGTGCTTCTTTCAACGCCAGAAGATCATAATACAAATCAAGCGCACGTTTCTGCTGATGCGCTGCAACCGCATCGACCATATCAAAGATTTTATTCTCCGTCTGTTCCGTTGTGACAGCTTCCACATCTGTCACATCAATGTATTCTTTGTCCAGGGTATAACAGAGCAGCTTTTCTAATTCCTTATCTATGTTCTCCATATCCGTTCCTGTTTTCTGAACAAACAGCGCATAGGCATCCCCTGTAATATTTTTTCCGTTCCTGCGGATGCGACCATTGATCCAACGCGCCAATGTCTCATCCGTCTGTCGTTTGAATTCCACAACACTTCCGATTTTGTTGACCGCTTTGTACATTTTTGTCTTTTTATCTACTTCCTTTTCCACAAATACAAAGCAGGTTGTCTCCGGAACGGATGCCATATAATCCGCCAGTTCCTCCGCGCTCTTTTTGAACAGACCGCTGTCCTCGATCAGAATCATACGACGGTCTGCAAAAAATGGCAGAGTCTCTGCCAGATCGATAATTTCCTTCTGATTGATATCATTGCCCTCAAAAGAAGAAAAATTCATCGTATCATCCTCTGCCACCATCGCTTTCTTTAACTTGTCACGATACTGGCGGATCAGATACTGCTCCTCTCCGTAGAGCAGATATACCTGTTTTAATTGTCCTGTTTTAATGTCGTTATCAATTGTTTTCATGCAATGATTATATAATAAACAGTTACAAAATTGCAAGCTGTCAAGGTGCCGTAACATAACCATCGCAGACCAGTTTTCCATCCACGATGCGCACACGAATCCTTCCATATTCTGTCGTACAGTAAAAAGCACTTCCACTCGCCCAGATGCGGTCACAAGCCTCCACACTCGGATGTCCATACCGGTTATTCTTTCCCGCCGATGCAACCGTAATCTGCGGATGCAGCACCTGCATCCATTCCTCTCCGTTCGAAAAGCGCGATCCATGGTGATTTGCTTTATAAATCTGTACATGTTCTATGCGTTTCCTCTCCAAAATTTTCTTTTCAATCTCTGATGAAATATCTCCGGCAAACAATGCTTTCACGCCACCTTCTTCATAGCAAAGCACCAGACATTGCTCATTGATATCCTCACTTTGCACCATTGCCTGCGGATAGAGACATCGAATGGCTGCATTTTTACTGTATAAAGTTTCATCTGCTTCCATGTATTGCACGACCGTCCCTGCTTTTTCTGCCAGTTTTGCCAAACTTTTTGTTTTCTCTTTGACCTTTACCGCCTCTGCAAATAGTAACCGTTCCACCGGATAACCGGATGCAAGCACTTCCTCGAGACCGGAAATATGATCTGCATCCGTATGACTGACAAACCAGCAGGAAATTTTACGAACGCCCTTTGCTTTCAGGAACGGAAGAATACGATATTGTCCTACATTTTTTACATTGGTGCTGCCACCATCCACGAACATTGCCACACCATCGCCCGTACACAGATAAATGCCATCTCCCTGCCCTACATCCAAAAAATCGATTTCAAAGTTCTTCTTCTGTGGCCAGGCCAACACAAGAAACAACATTGCAAACGGCACAAAAATATATACAGCTCCTGCCAATCTCTGTTTTGATTTTCTACATATATTCCACTTGCCTGCATTAGAATCGTTCATAAATTGCACTTTCCCATACTGCTCTTTTGCAAGCTTTGCTTCTGTAAATTGTAATCTCCGATACAACATAAACAAAATGACAGCAAGCCCTGTATAATATGTAATCATTTGACGCATGTCCGGCTTTCCAGTAATGTACTGTGCCCCAGGAAGTCCGACAAATAACCGGCACAGCTTCTCGTATCCCCACAGAATCCATCCGCAAGGCACAAGAATCCATTTTGCAATCCCATAAGAAAACAATCCACTGATTGCCCCCAAAACGCCCAGTTCCATCAGATATTTTACGAGTGCAAGAACAAACAGATTTAAAATCATCGCATAAACCGGTATCTCATAATAATGATATGCCACAAGCGGAAGCGTAAAAAGCTGGATGGACAGACTGATCCACAGTCCTTCTCTCTGTGCTTTCCACTTTTGTTTTAGAACATTTTCCGCTTCCGTCTTCTTCTTTTGTTTTCCAACACAAACCTTTACATATTTAAGGATAACTTCCTGTCCGGCGCCTACTCCCAACACCGCAGCTATGGAAAAAACAAATCCACTGTAGCCGATCAGAAACGGATTTTTCCACAACAATACAAAAATCATAACTCCCAATGCACTGAGCATATCATAATTTTGCCCAAGCATATCTGCAATGAGATAAACACAAAGCATGCCTACTGCCCGAAGTGTTGATACACCGTTCCCCGTCATAATCGCGTATGAAATCATCACAGACGATGTGATCGTAGCAGACATCCAATAGCTACGACGTAGCCGATGGCACAGAATCCGATACAGCCCCATACCAAGGAACGAAACATGTAACCCGGATATTGCAAGAATATGAGATATCCCGGCTTTCTGATACAGGCTTTTTACCTCGGCATCAAGCCCGCTTTTTTCACCGAGAATCATAGCAGAAAGGACACCTCCATCCTTCATGCAGCTTTCTATATTATTCTTCAGACGCTGCCGGATGTTCTCTAAAAACATGCGATACCTGTCCTCTTTTCCACGCACCGCAATCACCCGTTCCACCCAAATTCCAAAATCAATTTTCTGGCTTTGGTAAAACTGTCGCGCATCGAAAGCGCCCTCGTTCGTCGCAGCATCAAATAATGAAATTGTTCCCTCTACGATAAGGATTTGCCCGATGGAATATTCATCGGAAGAAACATATGCAATCGCATCATTTGTCTGCATATGTTGTCCAGACAGACTGATCGTACAGTCCGTTAGATAATAATAAAAACAACGCGTCTTTTCTTCCATACGCGTAACTCTCCCTGCAAGACGAACCTGATTTTCATCCTGCATCCTGCCCAGATAACTCTGGCGAAATGCACTTTCCCGGCACATACACAGTATGCCGAGAAAGAACAAAAGGGGAAGGCCTGCCGCAAACACTGCCTTTCGTATCCCCTTTTCTTTCCATGGCTTTGCATAGAAAATTAAAAATCCTGCGAGCAAAATAGCAGATTTCACTTCTCCTGACAGGATTCCCACGCAAAACATTGCTGCAAGCAAAAGAACCGGTCTTTTACTCACTGTGTAGAATCCACCTCTTCCTGCCCATTCTCTACAATACTCATATCTTCTTTATACATCGGTGCAAGATCGTACGTATACCGGCATTTTCCACTTGTATCACCATTGATGGAAATCTGTACCTTATCAATGCTCGACAATTCCGTCAGTGAATCTACGATTGAATACAATACGACCTGTTCAGAAATTTCCTGATTCTGATTCTGAAACGTCTCATCCATATTGACATAACAGACACCATCCACGACCGTTATGGTAATCAGCTTGGTTCCGGTCGGAATGGTTGCCAGCTTCTTCTTTGTCTTTGGTCCTTCCATCAACTGTTCCATGACAAGTTTCTCAAGAGAAATATTGGAACTGTAATGAACCTCACGGGTTTCCGGAACAAGTTTCGTTCCATCCTTGCTCGAAAAATAAAGCGTCAGTGTTGTTTTCTGGCTGGAATTGATCTGTTCGCCCGGATTCTCCACAAAGCTGTCTTCACTCATGGAACCAACCGCATTCTTACTGCTGTTGACAAGAGGCTCCGACTCCACTGTAAACATGACATACGGATATTTCTTAATCTGTAACAGAGTCTTTACAATGGCTGCCCTTGTCAGTACTTCCTGCGTTGGACTCATATCGTAATACTCTTTGCTGAAATCGACCGTAATCTGATATGCCGCAGTACTTACGCCTAGCACTTTTACCTTATTTGGAATTGTCTGACGCAAAGAAGCATCCTGTGGCTGCTTTTTTAAGTCTTTCAAAAGTTCCTCTATTTTTTTATCCTCCTGCGAGGATTTTAACTCAACCTTCTCCGGTATGATTCTGGTAACATCTGCATTCAGATAAAATACCTGATACTCACCGGTCTTTTTCTCCTTACCACATGCACTCAGCAACATAAGTAAGCATACACACAGCAGGAGTATTGCACATATTTTCTTTTTCATAAGCATCTCCTACGCAATATAGTTCAAAGGAATGCGCACATCAAATGTGGTTCCCTCACCCAATACCGAATGTACTTTGATGGCACCCCTGTGCATCAAAATAGAATTACGTGTGATAGCAAGTCCAAGACCCGTTCCACCAATTTCACGGGAATGTGACTTATCTACACGGTAGAATCTTTCATAAATATGTTCTAAGGATTCTTCCGGTATTCCAATTCCGGAATCCTCTACTTTCAGGTAAAAATACTGGTGATCCGCATTAAGAGAAACATGAACCCAGCCTTCTCCATTGTTACGGTTATATTTAATAGCATTTTCCACAAGGTTGGTAATTGCAAGTGTAATTTTCACTTCATCAACCTCCGCTGTAACCGGACGGAAACTTTCAAGCACCAACTCTACTTTCTGCTTATCCGCAATTGGCTGTAAACGCTTTAGGATCTGTTCTAACAGTTCATTGACATTGACCGTCGTAACATTCAAATCTGCTGCAGACTTGTCCATTTTTACAAGAGAAAGCAGGTCATTAATAATCTTTGTCTCACGCTCAATCTCGTTCGTTATATCCTCCATGAATTCCTGATACAGCTCTACCGGTGCATCCGGCATCGTGTTGATGGAATCTGCCAATACTTTCATAGATGTCATTGGCGTCTTTAATTCATGGGACACATTTGAAACAAATTCCTGCCGGGAATCGTCCATAACTTTCATCCGGCCAAGCATCTGATTAAAGCGCTCACAAATCTGTGCCGTTTCCGTGTAATTATTGACCTGAAGACAATCATCTCCATATCCTTCCTTGATTGCACCGATTCCTTCCGAGATTTTTGCAAAAGGCTTCAGGAAATGCAACACCATAAGTACTCCAAAGAATACCATTGCAACTGCTACGATTACGACAATGATCGTTGCGATCTGTCGCAGGTAGCCCTGATTGATCTGGATATTATCCGTAGATACGCTGATAAGCATTACACCAAGAATCTTGTCACTGCTGTCATTCGGATTACTGATTGGAATCGTCATCTCAATATAATGATTCTCCGAATCATAGTGTGTAATATCCTCTCCCCGGAAACTGCGAATTACTTCCTCCGCAATAATCATCTTATGATCATCAAGATTGTAAGTGTCACAATATACACGGAAATTACGGTCCACAATAATCACACGTCCATCGTAGATTGTTGTAAGCATATCAATCTGCGCCTGAATCGTGCTGGATTCCACCTGTTCATCCATATTCATATAATCACTGGTTGCTATCTGATTGGCCAGAATCTTGGCCTGACTTAGAATCTCGCTCTCGCGAATAGATACCGCCCTGGACTCATAAGAATTTAAAAGTCCAGCTGCCAAAATAAGGCTCGGTACAATCACAAGAACAAGAATAAAAAGAATCAATCGAAATTTTAAACTTTTTAAAAAGGAAAGTAACTGTTTATTCTTTCGCATGGGAAACCCTTTCTACTTCTGATTATAGTAGTATCCAACACCCCACTTGGTATGCACATACTTTGGCTCACTTGGATTTGCTTCGATCTTCTCACGCAGACGACGCACATGTACATCTACCGTCCGGACATCCCCCGGATAATCTTTTCCCCATACAAGTCCAAGCAGATCATCTCTGCTGTATACCTTATTTTCGTTCTTTACCAGAAGTTCCAGTAAATCGAACTCTTTGGCTGTCAGATTCACTTCCCTCCCAAGGATAAAGAGTCTGCGGCTGTCCATATCCAGTCGCAAATCACCCTTGTTAATTTCTGAACTGTTTACTTTCTTCTCTTTGTTACCGGAAGTCCGGCGCATAATTGCCTTGATGCGTGCCTTAACTTCCAGAATATTAAATGGCTTTGTGATATAGTCATCTGCACCGTACTCAAGTCCGAGAATTTTGTCCATATCATCGCCCTTTGCAGTCAGCATAACAATCGGCATATCAGAAAATTCACGTATCGCCTGACACACTTCGAACCCATCCATCTTTGGAAGCATGATATCCAAAAGAATCATATCATACTCGTTTGCTTTGGCCATAGCCAACGCTTCCTCTCCATCGTATGCACAGTCCACTTCCATTCCATCCTGTAACAAACTGAAACGGATTCCTTTTACAATTAACTTCTCATCGTCAACTACGAGAACTTTCTTTGCCATATTACACCTCAATTAACTGCTATATTGTCTTTCATTTTTTCAAAAAGCGCCGTCTTAATTCCCGAAACTTTCATAATGTCTTCCGGAGAAACAAATGTACCATGTTCCTCCCTATAAGAAATAATCGCTTCCGCGCGCGCCTGTCCGACGCCGGGAAGCTTCATAAGTTCCTCGATTCCCGCTGTGTTGATGTGAACCTTGTCATCCTGCACCTGTGAAGCATGCCCATCCCCACTGTCCGCAGATTTAACAGCATCCGCTTCCTCTTTGGTTGGGATGGTGTACATGTTTCCATCGGTAAGTTTCTCCGCAAGATTCCAGGCATTTCTGCTGGCGGACTTTTTAAATCCTCCCGCTGCTTCTATTGCATCTGCAATCCGAAGTCCGTCCTCTAACGTATAGACACCCGGATGTCGAACCGCTCCACATACATAGACCGTAACCGTCAGCTCCGTTTCCGTTGTCTTATCGGCCGGTTGCTGCATATCACAGATATCCTGCTGGCTCTCTTCCTCCAGATAAACATCGGTATCCCTGCCGGATCCACATCCGGTAAGGATTCCTATACACATCAGAATCATCAAACACTTTTTGCCAATATATCTCATATTTTTCCTTTCCTTAATTGATTCAGAAAGGAGTCTCAATGCATTCTCTATTTTAACGACTTTTTACATTTATTACAAGTATATTTCGCTGGCAAATGAAAAATCTATGCTTTTATGCCTCTTTTACAGCAAGAAGTGCTTTTTCCAGTTTTACAATCATTTCATCCACATGCTGCTTTTCGATCACAAGCGGTGGAACAAAACGAAGTACATCTGCTCCAGCAGTGATTACAATCAAGCCCTGCTCCAAAGCTTTTGCCGAAACCTGTCCAACCGGAAGGGTACATACCAATCCCTGCATGAGACCTTTTCCTCTTCTTGCGGTAAGGAAATCATATTTTGCCACAAGTTCATCTAATTTCTGTTCCAGATATGGCGCTACGGTATTGACATTGTCAAGTACCTTCTGCTTTTCAAACAGATCAAACACGGTAGATACAGCTGCTCCAACAAATGGATTTCCACCGTATGTTGTTCCGTGATCTCCAGGTGCTAATGACTTGTCTGCCACCTTCTGTGTCATGAAAAATGCACCGACCGGAACACCACAGCCAAGTGCTTTTGCACAGGTCATAATATCCGGCTTCACGCCGTAATTCTGCCATGCGAACATCTTGCCGCTACGTCCCATTCCACACTGAATTTCATCGAGGATCAGAAGAATATCGTTTTCATCACAAAGTTTGCGTACGCCTTCGATAAATGCCTGTTCAGCCGGATAAATTCCACCCTCACCCTGAATGGTCTCCATTAAGATTGCACAGGTCTTGTCTGTCACAAGTTCTTTTACACTTTCGAGATTGTTGAATTCTGCAAATTTCACACCCGGCATCAATGGCTCAAATGGCTCCTGATAATGTGCATTACCTGTCACAGAAAGTGCGCCGATACTTCTTCCATGGAAGGAGTGCTGCATCGCAATAATTTCATGTCCTGCATGACCATCTCTGGTATATGCATATTTCTTTGCAGCTTTGATTGCACCTTCAATTGCCTCTGTTCCACTGTTGGTAAAAAAGATACGATCCATCTGACTTGCTGCAAGCGCTTTCTTTGCAGCCTCAATCGTTGGAACATTGTAATACAGATTGGATGTATGAAGCAGCTTATCGATCTGTGCTTTCAATGCATCATTGTATTCCCTGTTACCATATCCGAGTGCACATACGGCGATACCCGCTGCAAAATCGAGATATTCCTTTCCGTCCGTATCATAAAGGTGAACACCCTCTCCATGATCTAACACCAGTGAAAAACGATTATATGTATGCAGAAGCTCCTGCTCTGCGGTATTGATATATTCCTGTTTGTTCATTTCCTTATCCTCTTTCATTTGAACATCTGCCCATGCAAAATTTGCTTTCAGCAAATGGGCTGATGATTGTAATGCATCAAAGATGCATTGCCCCTACATATCAAGTTTTATGCCTGTTCGTTGTAAAAACGACCCTCTCCATCTCCGAGAATTGCTGTACCGATTCCCTTATTGGTAAAGATTTCAAGAAGCAGACAATGTGCGATTCTTCCGTCCAGAATATGTACGCGGGATACGCCATTTTCGATTGCATCAATGCAGTTGTTTAACTTAGGAAGCATTCCGCCACCGATAAATCCATCTGTGATCAGCTTTCTTGCCTCAGAAACTGTCAGCTCGGAAATCAGTGTAGACTTATCTTCCGGATCTTTGTATACACCTTCGATATCGGTAAGGAAAGCAAGCTTTTCTGCAGATACGGCACGCGCGATCGCACATGCAGCATCATCTGCATTAATATTGTATGTATCATAGTTGTCATCCATACCAATTGGACATATAATTGGAAGATAATCATTTTCTAACAGATCATAAAGAATCTTGGGATTTACTTCTTTTACTTCGCCTACAAATCCGATATCCTGACCATTGGATAATTTCTTGTCAACCTTAAGAAGGCCTCCATCTTTGCCACTGATACCAACGGAACGCACGCCCAGTTCCTGTACCATTTTTACAAGTGACTTGTTGACACGGTTCAATACCATTTCAGCAATTTCCATTGTCGGCTCATCGGTTTTACGAAGTCCATTGATAAACTCCGGCTCCATGCCTGCCTTTGCAACCCATTTGCTGATTTCCTTGCCACCGCCATGCACGATGATTGGTTTAAAGCCAACCAGCTTGAGCAATGTAACATCCTGGATTACATGTTCTTTTAATTCTTCGTCAACCATGGCAGATCCGCCATATTTTACTACAATAATTTTTCTGTTAAAACGCTGGATATATGGCAAAGCCTCGATCAGTACTTGTGCTTTTTCCATTACTGCGTCCATATTCTGCTCGTTCATAATTCTCCTCGCTTTTCCTGTTGTATCCATCTTACTGATTGAACTTTGTAATATTTGCCTCGTTCAACGTAAAATCATAATAATTTAAGTCCTCACGGAAATCCCATCCGGCTTCCTTCCAGAAATGATTTCCAAGTTCATTGCTCTTGAATGCGATCAGGCAGACTTTGTTAATTTTTTCTTCCTGCAGCGCACGCATGCATGCAACCGCCATGCTCTTACCGATGCCGTGTTTTCTGTAATTTTCATGCACACATACATGATACAGACAACCTCTGCGTCCATCATGTCCGCACAGGATTGCTCCGACAATTTTGCCCTCTGCCACTGCCACCATACTGGTCGTAGGATTTCTCTTCAAAAAGCGTTCCACACCTTCTTTTGAATCATCGATGGAACGGATTCCGAAACCGTGAATCTGCATCCACAGTGCATATACCTCGTCATAGTCGTCCAGTGTCATCGGCCGAATTTTATACTCTAAATCATTCATTGTTCACCTCATTATATAGAGCACATTGCATGAAAGTTCCGCTTCGCGGAAGCAATGTGCGTAGGAAATGCATTTCAATTAATTAAGGAAACATCGGCACCATCTTCAAGCCTTCTGCTTCATCAAGTCCAAAGAGTAAATTCATATTCTGTACTGCCTGTCCTGCTGCGCCTTTTACAAGGTTATCCAAAGCCCCCATCATAACGATTCTTCCGGTACGCTCATCAATTACAAAATTGACATCGACATAATTGCTTCCTTCAACCCACTTTGTCTCCGGGCATACGCCTTTTTTCAATACACGGACAAAACGTTCCTTTGCATAATATTTATCATATGCAGCCTTAATCTCTTCATAAGTCGGATATGTTCCGTCTGCTTTCTTATTCAATGTTGCGTACTCTGTTGCAAGAATACCACGGTTCATCGGTACAAGATGCGGGGTAAAATTAATCACGATTTCTTTGCCTGCTGCATATCCTAACTGTTCCTCGATCTCCGGTGTATGTCTGTGTGTTGTCACACCATAAGCTTTCATACTCTCATTTACTTCACAGAAAAGATTCGGTGTCTTGGCTCCTCTTCCGGCTCCGGAAGTTCCGGACTTTGCATCAATGATCAAGGTATCCGGATCAATGATTCCTTCCTTTACCAATGGATAAGCAGTCAGAATCGAACATGTTGTGTAACAACCCGGATTAGCGATGAGTCTTGTATTTTTTGTCACCTTATCTCTATTGATCTCACATAATCCGTATACGGCTTCTTCAATAAACTGCGGACTCTTGTGTTCGATCTTGTACCACTTCTCATAGGTAGCAACATCCTTGATTCGGAAATCGGCACTCAGATCTACAATCTTTACTTTACTTAAGATTTCCTCGCTCAGTACACCTGCTAAAAATCCCTGTGGTGTTGCAGTAAAAATCACATCCACCTGGGAAGCAAGTTCATCCATGTTGTCATCCAGACACTTTGCATCTACGATTTCAAAAAAATTCTGATATACATCTGCATAATTCTGATCGATGTAGCTTCGTGATCCAAACCACTTAATCTCCGCTTCTTTATGATTCATTAAAATGCGTACCAGCTCAGCGCCTGCATAACCGGTAGCTCCGATAATACCTACTTTAATCATGTGTTTCTTCCTTTTCTTCTATATAATATGATATGAGGGTCAAAAGGTATTTTGCCCCTCATTTATGATTAATCAGATTACTACATGCTACGCATTCCCGTAATCTGACTCCACCTCGAAATCCGCTAATTTTCTGCGTTTCAGCAGTAAATTGCTACTTTCTCGGTGTAGTGCGGGTCACTAAGGTATACATCGAATTGCATGCAAGCATGCATCGATGATACCTTTTGACCCTTTAATCATAATATACGAACTGCTGCGTTCCTATACAAAACCGGCAATTCTTTTCGCTTCATATATAATAGTACTTCTTTTCTCATCCGTAAATAGCAAATATTCACAAATTTATGAATATTTATACACATTTATGTATATTTTTTCACTTGCTTATCGTTTTGGAATGTTGTATAGTATGAATAGTTTAAAAAACACAAGAACATAAAGAGAGGATATGAACTTATGAAGGAAAAAGTTGTATTAGCTTATTCAGGTGGTCTTGATACTACCGCTATTATCCCTTGGTTAAAGGAGACTTATGATTACGACGTTGTCTGCTGCTGCATCAATTGCGGACAGGGCGAAGAATTAGACGGACTCGAAGAGAGAGCCAAATTATCCGGCGCTACAAAATTATATATCGAAGATATCACCGATGAATTCTGTGATGATTATATCATCCCTTGTGTACAGGCTGGTGCTGTATACGAGCACAAATACTTATTAGGAACTGCTATGGCACGTCCTGGTATTGCAAAGAAGTTAGTTGAAATTGCCAGAAAAGAGAACGCTGTTGCAATCTGCCACGGTGCTACCGGTAAAGGAAATGACCAGATTCGTTTCGAGCTTGGTATCAAAGCACTTGCTCCAGATATCAAAATTATCGCCCCATGGCGTGATGACAAGTGGCAGATGGATTCCCGTGAGGCAGAGATTGAGTACTGCAAGGCACATGGCATCGATCTTCCATTCGGAACCGATCAGAGTTACAGCCGTGACCGTAACTTATGGCACATCAGCCACGAAGGTCTGGAGCTGGAAAGCCCTGCTAACGAGCCAAACTATGATCACCTTCTTGTTCTCGGTGTTTCTCCTGAGAAAGCTCCAGATGAAGGCGAATATGTAACTATGACTTTTGAGAAAGGTGTTCCTACCTCTGTAAACGGAAAGAAAATGAAAGTTTCTGATATCATCCGCGAACTCAACCGTCTCGGCGGAAAGCATGGTGTCGGTATCATCGATATCGTAGAGAACCGTGTTGTTGGTATGAAGTCCCGTGGTGTCTATGAGACTCCTGGCGGAACCATCCTTATGGAGGCGCATGATCAGCTTGAGGAGCTTGTTCTTGACCGTGATACATTATCTGCAAAGAAAGAGATTGGCAACCGTCTGGCAAATCTGGTATATGAAGGAAAATGGTTTACACCACTTCGTGAGGCTATCCAGGCATTTGTTACTTCTACGCAGGAATATGTAACCGGTGAAGTAAAATTCAAGCTCTACAAGGGTAACATCATCAAAGCCGGTACAACTTCTCCATATTCTCTTTACAGTGAGTCACTCGCAAGTTTCACAACTGGCGATCAGTATGACCACCATGATGCAGATGGTTTCATTACATTATTTGGACTTCCACTAAAAGTTCGTGCAATGATGAAACAGAACATCAAAAATAATGGATTAGATAAGTAATTCGCTTTTATTGATTAAAGAACGAAAGAGGGCAGAATACTTTCTTTTATCAAAAAAGAAGTATTGCGCCCTCTTTCTGGCTTTATTAAAGCTCATTTCTTGTGGATATGTACCTATTCAGAATTCAGAAATTTTATTAATTTTTCAGGTGCGAAGTTGTTTCTTTGACATTCCTTTGAATTTATGTAAGGCTAAGATATTGTTTACATTTTCTACGACTTTTGGATTGACCAGTATATAAATCACGCTGATGCTCAGACAGATTAATACAAACAGTGTAAACCAACCCCATTCACCGAGATAATCATAGATTCCAGCAAACATGAGGACATCTCTTAAGATACGATGCAACATGTATATTGGCATTGTATTCTGTCCAATAAAGGACAATTTTGTTTTTTCTCTTGGTACAAAGAACATGATTGCCCACGAAATCAGAAATGCTGCCCCCATCAATGAGAATCGTACGAACGGTCCTTCCATCAGGTGATCCAGTTCATGATAGGATATATTTTCATACACCATTCCAAGTTCATCTTTCATTTTTCCACCGAACAACAGTACCACAGCGCAAATGGATGCTGCTGCCGGCACGACAAGTCTCCGATACGATGGGCGCAATGCCTTTTCCAACACAGGCTGTTCCATATAATATCCAATATAGAAAAACGGACCAAACACCAATATACGTGACAGGCACAGGAAATCGCCAACATTTTTAAAATAGCCTGCTACCAGAGCCAATCCGATATTCACAAGAATGACCGGAAGCGGTCTGCATCTGCGAATCAAAGGTATTGTAAGATACCATACGATCATGGCGAACAGATACCATGGAGCTCCGCTTTGGGAAAAGAAATTAACCTCCACGAAATCTTCAAATCCACAGATCGCATATACAATCTGAATGGCTATGACGAACAATACATATGCTTTGATCAGATACAGTATCTTTTTAAAATTATACTGTCCGTTTTTATATATCTTTTTTGCAAAATAACCGGAAACAAACACAAAGAGCGGCATATGAAATATATAAATCAGACGTTTTACTACAACAAGCGGATTATCTCCGTGAATCGGCAGCAGGAAATGTCCCAACACTACCAGAAATATTAATACTGCTTTTAAATTGTCAAAAAAATAATCTCTCTCTTTTGTCATGCTCTTACTCCTACCCTGAAACAACTTTCCGTATTATAGTCCCTTCGACAGATTTTGGCAACATTTTGGCTTTTTCTCTACTTAATGACGAATAATGCTTTCTTTTGCTTTTAAATTTTGTCACTTTTTCAACTGCCAAATTTCATGAATTATCAATACAAAAGTCACAATTATATGTTAAAATAAAGGCGTCTGAAAATTCAGGAGGTTTCGGATTTCGAAAAGTTAAGAACTTTAGCGCTACGCATCAGCAGGGGAAGCCTGTTGGTTCACGAGGTATCAGGTCGTCGAAAATTCAGCGGATGCCTGGTCGTAGATACGGACTGCGTAATATAACTACAAATATGATGGAGACGTCAAAACAAAAGGTTATAATCCGTAAATGAATAATGAATTGAATAATGGAGGTTCACTATGTGTGGAATTATAGGTTTTACTGGTAATATAAAAGCACAGGACATTTTATTGACAGGTTTGGAGAAATTAGAGTACCGTGGCTACGACAGTGCCGGAATCGCTTACTTTAAGGAGAACGGAAAAATTTCGATTCGAAAGACAGCCGGAAAAGTAAAAGATTTGCGTGCAATCTGTGATGATAACGATGCGACCTGCGGTATCGGCCATACCCGCTGGGCAACGCACGGTGGTGTAACCAATGCCAATGCGCATCCTCATAAGTCCGGAAGTGTATCTTTGATCCACAACGGAATCATTGAGAATTATCACGAACTTGCAACAACATACGAGCTGGAAGATCGTCTGATTTCCGAGACAGACACCGAAGTTGCAGCTGCACTTTTCGACAAATTCTATGACGGAGAGCATCCAATTGATGCGATCAAGGAAGTAATTCCGCTCCTGAAAGGCTCTTTTGCATTCTGTATTATGTTTGAGAATCGCCCGGGTGTTATCTATGCAGTCCGCAATGTCAGCCCAATGGTTGCTGCAACCAGCAAAGAAGGCTCCTTTATTGCATCCGATCTGACCGCATTTATCGAGTACAGCAAACGCTATTTTATCGTTCCGGAGTATGCGATTCTGACAATGGAAGCTGACAAGATTGATTTGCAGGATCTCAACGGAAATACGATTGAGCCGGAATTTTTAGAGGTTGACTGGGATATGACTGCCGCACAGAAAGAAGGCTACCCTACTTTCATGCTCAAGGAAATCAATGAACAGCCGGCAGCAATCAATCGTACCATCATGCCACGTATCAAAGACGGCTTACCAAGTTTTGAAGAAGATGGTATTCCAGATTCATTCTTTGCAGACTGCAGCGATATTACCATCGTTGCCTGTGGTACTGCTATGTACGCAGGAATGGTCGGCAAGACACTGATGCAGGATATCCTTGGCATCCCGGTTACTGTTGCAATCGCATCTGAATTCCGTTACGAGCGTCCGGTCATCTCTGACAAAAGTGTTGTCATCGTTGTCTCCCAGTCCGGAGAGACCATCGATACGTTAGAAGCTCTGCGCCTTGCAAAGACAAAAACAAACAAGACACTTTCTATTGTAAATGTGAAAGGTTCTTCCATCGCAAGAGAAAGTAACTACGTATTATATACACATGCCGGTCCTGAGATTGCCGTTGCAAGTACCAAAGCATATACCGTTCAGGCAGCTGCATTCTATCTTCTGACCTGCAAACTTGCTCTGGTTCAGAATGCAATGAGCGAGGCCGATGCCCGCGCATTTATCCGTAATCTAGAAAATGTCAGCGACAACATCGCAGAAGTATTAAAACTTTCTGATAAGGTAGAACAATTGACAAAGCGTATGCTCAACGCTTCCCATACGTTCTTTATCGGCCGTGGAAGCGACTACACTCTTTCTATGGAAGGTGCATTAAAATTAAAAGAAATTTCTTATATTCATGCAGAGGCTTATGCTGCCGGCGAGTTAAAACATGGAACAATCGCGCTCATCAGCGAAGGCGTTCCTGTTATTGCACTTGCAACACAAAGCCATGTATATAACAAAGTTATTTCCAATATCCGTGAGGTAAAAGCAAGAGGTGCTTACGTTATCCTGCTTAGCATGGATGAGAAAATCACAGATGCAACTATCTGCGATACACATATCTCTCTTCCAAAAGTTCCGGAACAGTTCGCTGTATTTGAAGCAGTTGTCATTCTTCAGATGATTGCTTACTTTACATCAACCGGTAAGGGCCTCAACGCAGATCAGCCAAGAAACCTTGCAAAATCTGTTACCGTAGAATAAAATGTAAACGTAAAATAAAAGCATTCTGAGGCACATGCGAAAGCATGTGTCTCTTTTGACAAATTCACAACGAAAGGGGATTCATTCTTATGAAAAATATGAAAAAAATTTTAGTAAGCACAGCACTTGCACTCTCGCTTCTGCTCCCGCAGAATATATCTGCGGCAGTCACTCCGATAAATACAACGACCATCACAAGCATTGTCGATGTCTCGAGTGTGCCGGCTTCCTCTTCCTACGCGGTATCTACCGGGGAATATACAAATGTTGTATCTTTTTCCATCACTCTACCATCCTATGTCTATGTTTCTGCCTTTTCAACCGTGAAATCTACTTATCTGAATGGAGGAAATATCGATATTTTTGCAGTCTATTCGGATGAAGGCTGTACCAGACCGGTCGTAGGCGACAGTTCCAGTAAAGTAGATGCCAATAAAAGAACTGACAAATACCTTTGTCTTGAAGCAGGAACTTATTACATAAAATTCGGCAAAAACCCGGGAGCACTTCTGAATGATAAAAGTTCCGGTACCTTCACACTCTCCGTTGGTGCCCAGCCTTTGGATGTCACCGTATCCAAAAATGCATCTTTGGACAGTGCGCAAAAAATAGCCACAGATAAACTGCAGACAAGCCTTTTATCAAATGGCACTCGCAGCCTGTGGGTTTCTTTCGAAGTACCATCCAAGACAACAGCAAGCATTCAGACTTCTCTTGCCAATCCACTAAGTACCGACAAAATGCCATGTGTGGAATCCGCTGTGACCTTATATGATGCCAACTATAAAGTGATCAAAGACTGGAACATTCCAAACCGTTACTATGAGACTTCCAATTCCGGTTCTTTATCCCTTGCCGGCGGAACCTATTACCTGAAAGTATCCGGTGACGAGCATTATCTCATCAATAAATACGGCGATGTATTAAGGGAAAATACAGAAGCAAACTTTGGTATCGTAAACATGAAAATTACGACCCTGAAAAAGACATCCATTTCCAAACTTACCAATGTGAAAGGGAAGAAAGCAAAAGTTTCTTACAAAAAGGTAGCCAATGCAAAGGGATATGAGGTTCAATACTCAACAAGCAAAAAGTTTTCGCAAAATGTGAAGACAAAAAATGCCGGCACTAAGACAAGTATTACGCTGTCGAAACTGACAAAAAAGAAGACTTATTATGTGCGTGTACGTGCATATACCATTGATGGGAATGGACAAAAGGAGCTCATTTCTGCATGGAGTGCTACGAAAAAAGTAACCATTAAAAAGTAAAAAGACATAACTTCTTTCTTAGCTTTTTTTGAAAATAACATTCTGTTTTCCCCGGTTGTTTTTCGTATCTCTTTTTATCCGATAGTGACATTTTTGAATTCTTGTAATACGAAATTCTTCATGATATGATATACTTAACTTTAAGAAACATTGTGTTGTGAAGAAAAAATGATTTGAATTTTCATTATCTATTATAAAGACAGGAGGAATTCAATGTCCGCTTTAAAGCACCTTGAACTAATAACAATTGAACAATACGAAGATCTTCCAGAGGATGCTCATACAGAAGTATTTGAAGGAATTCCTTACAATATGGCGAGTCCTTCACAGGAACATCAAACCATATCTATGGAATTATCAACAACAATCAACAATTACATGAAAAAGCGCCAGGGTTCGTGTCGTGTCTTTTGCGCGCCGTTTGATGTAAAGCTAAGCGATTCGCCTCTGACAATTGTCCAACCGGATCTGATGGTCATCTGCAATCTGGACAAACTCGATGGAAAACGCTGTAACGGTGCGCCTGATTTCATCATTGAAATCGTCTCCCCTGGAAATCCCGCCGACGATTACATCCGTAAACTTTACTATTATAAAAATGCCGGTGTACGCGAATACTGGATTGTAGATCCCCGTCGCCGAACCATTACAGTTAATTTTTTTGAACAGAATATTTTGAATGTTCAATATTCATTTGAAGCTACGATTAAAGTAAATATCTATGATGATTTGTATATTGATTTTTCAGAGATTGACGCGATATTAAATTGATATTTGAAATGATAGGGAAATGCCGGGAGGATTCATCGAATCACTCCCGTTTATTTTGCTTGCAATTGTATAATTACCTTCCTTATATCAGTACCTTATAAATTCTCCTGTATCTGAATCAAACGACACATTTCTTTCCTTTAAGCACTCCTTTTTTATTTATAGTCGCAATCTCCTTGGCTTTCCAATCCTCTAATCCTAGTGCTTTCAGCATTCAGCACTTTGTTTTGATTTTCTTCCACTGTTTCCAATAGACCGCTCTGATTCTGCGTCTTGCCAATTCGTCCGTTTTCTGGAGAAGTTTCTTCATGTCTGCAAGTCTAAAATATTCTACCCATATTGCATTAAAAATCCATCATCTGTGCAATATCTCGTTCAGACGCCATCCATTAGTGACAGTCTTTATCTGGTCTTATAATTTTGTTCTATTTTGGCAATGGTAATATATCCAAATCTATACTATAATCATCCCTATCAAATTGATAGAAATACAAAACAACCTATTACGGAAAGAAAAGGAGATCAAAATGGAAAACAGATATGAGTTAAATAAAGAACTGGCACAAATGTTAAAAGGCGGCGTTATCATGGACGTTACCACACCGGAGCAGGCAAAGATTGCTGAGGAAGCAGGCGCATGTGCTGTCATGGCACTTGAGCGTATTCCGGCAGATATCCGTGCAGCCGGCGGTGTATCCAGAATGAGCGATCCAAAAATGATCCAGGGAATCCAGAATGCTGTATCTATCCCGGTTATGGCAAAATGCCGTATCGGACATTTCGTAGAGGCACAGGTTCTTGAAGCAATCGAAATCGACTACATCGACGAAAGTGAAGTACTCTCTCCAGCCGATGATGTTTACCATATCAACAAGAAAAATTTCAAAGTCCCATTTGTATGTGGTGCCAAAGATTTAGGAGAAGCATTAAGACGAATCAACGAAGGTGCTTCCATGATCCGTACCAAAGGTGAGCCTGGTACCGGTGATATCGTACAGGCCGTACGCCATATGCGCAAGATGAACAGCGCAATCGCACAAATCAAAGGTATGCGTGAGGACGAGCTTTTTGAAATTGCAAAGCAGCTGCAGGTTCCATTTGATCTGGTTGCTTATGTACATGAGAACGGAAAACTTCCAGTTGTAAACTTCGCAGCCGGTGGTGTTGCTACGCCTGCTGATGCAGCTCTTATGATGCAGCTCGGTGCAGAAGGTGTATTCGTAGGATCCGGAATCTTCAAGTCAGGAAACCCTGCAAAACGTGCCGCTGCAATCGTAAAAGCAGTTACCAACTACACAGATGCCAAGATGATTGCAGAACTTTCTGCAGATTTAGGAGAGGCCATGGTAGGAATCAACGAGCAGGAAATTGAACTTCTCATGGCAGAAAGGGGCAAATAATGACCATTGCTGTATTAGCTGTTCAGGGCGCATTCATTGAACATGAGATGGCATTGCAGAAACTCGGTGCAGACTGTATCGAGCTTCGCAAGGCCGAAGACTTAAATCAACCTTATGACGGAATTGTTCTTCCGGGCGGCGAAAGCACCGTTCAGGGAAAACTGCTCCGTGAGCTCGGAATGTTTGATACGATTCAGTCACAGATTAAAAATGGTATGCCGGTTCTTGCAACCTGTGCCGGAATGATTCTTCTTGCCGATAAGATCGACGGCGATGATCGTACACATCTGGCTACACTTCCAATGACCGTAAAGCGTAACGCTTATGGCCGTCAGCTTGGAAGCTTCCATACTACGGCTGAATTAAAAGGAATCGGCAATATTCCGATGACTTTCATCCGCGCACCTTATGTCGTATCCGCAGCCGATGACGTAGAGATTCTGGCAACTGTGGAAGATCGTATCGTTGCTGTACGTTACAACAACCAGCTTGCACTGGCATTCCATCCGGAACTGGATGAATCCAATCTGCTTCACAAAGAATTTCTTCGCATTGCCGCAGATGCCAAATAGACAAAAGGGAGCCACACTTCATCAAAGTGCGACTCCCTTTCTTATAACTCAATTTTACTTTTGGTGAAAAAGAGAAAATCCCTTCTTCTCGTATGGTTCTGATTTCACGGAAAGAACCTGATATCCGGTAGCATTCACTGTTTCTTTAACCTTTTCTTCATCCAAAGGATTCTCCGAAATGATCTCCGTTCTTCCTTTGCTGTGTGAAGAACTTACTTTCTTTACATCAAGTGCCTTTCTTATGGCCTCATTGACATGGCTTTCGCACATGCCGCACATCATACCATCAACTTCCAATGTTGTCTTTGTCATCTTATTCTCCTTACTGCTCCTGCTGCTGTGCATCCAGAAGCTTTTCAAATTCTGCCTGTGGCAGAGGTTTTGCAAAATAATATCCCTGGAAGTAATCACACCCGTGAGTCCGGAGGAAAACCGCATGTTCTTTTGTCTCCACACCCTCAGCAATTACTTTCATATCCAGACGTTTTGCCAGATCGATAATGGAAATAATGATGTTGTTTGCTTTACTGCTGCTGTCAATCTTACGGACAAAGCCCATATCCAGCTTTAAAATATCAAAATCATAGTCTCTGATCGTACTGAATGATGACAATCCGCTTCCAAAATCATCTACAAGAATCTTCACACCATCTGCACGAAGTCCAGACAGGAATTTCTGACCATTCAGACCAATCTCGGCATATGCCGACTCTGTCAGCTCATATCGAAATACCGTGCGTGGCAACTGCGAATCTTCAATCTCCTGACTGATACTTCCAATCATATGCGAATCCATCAAATCCATACGCGACAGATTGACAGAAACCGGAACCACAAGTTTTCCTGCTTTATCGCGTTTTTCAATAAAGTCATGCACACTCCGGTTTACAAACATATCCAGCTTGGAAATATGTCCACTATCTTCTAATGGTGGAATAAACATCCCTGGCAATATCATACCATGCTGCGGACTGTTCCAGCGAATCAAAGCCTCCGCTGATGCAATCTTTCCGGTCTTCGCATCGTAGATTGGCTGATAGTAGACTTTAAATTCATTTTTCTGCAAAGCACTGTCTAAATTAACAAGTGATACACTCTTACCGGAATAATCCTTACGCATGCTCTCATTAAATACTGCGTACGGCTGTACATATTCATTTGTAATATACGCCTTGGCAAGTTTTGCCATATCACACATTTCCGAAATGCTTGAAGTATCCTGATCCGACACATAGTAGATACCACACCGGCCATATATGTCCGTTTTTATATTACCACGTACCAGTGTTGTATGTAAAATATCCGGAAGCTTCGATAAGTCAAGATTCTCTACATCCACCAATGCAGCAAAATGATCCGCTTCCGTTCTTGCCAGAACCACCGGCTTCAGCGGACAATTCTGCATATTGATAACCGCCTCTCTGATCACACGGTCTCCTGTCTCATATCCGAACAGATCATTGATTGCTTTGAAACGGCGAATGTTGAAGAACAGTACTGCATAATTGCGATCTTTATTCTCCGCAAGCACTTTTGAGGCAAGACGATAAAAACCTTTTCGATTCGGCGCTCCGGTAAGAGGATCTGTCTCCATCTCTTTTGTCATGTCTTCATTCACAAAGAGAATAATCCTCTCCTTCTTGTTCATCCAGAAATATGCATAGCGTTCCACTTCCTGCTTCTTGTTATGTACCGTAAAGAAATACTGATTTGTTCCTTCCAGCTTATCAATGATATTCTGCATCGACGCATAGCGTTCAAACATCTCCTGATCTTCGGTATACACTCTGGCTTCCTTCAGTTTCTTTACTGCTGCAGAATAATCCTGTTCCTTTTCTGCCTCAAACCCTACATTCTTCCACGAATTCGAGCGCAGAAACAATATATTGCGATCTACATCAATGACGCCAATGGCCTTATAATCATCGTAAAACAATACACGATCAATGATTCGGTCTACATATTTCATAGTAATATCTCTACCCAGTACATAACATTCTACATGTGCCGTGACAGGATTTTGGAACATATCTACCGATAAGTTATAACGACAGATCTGTTCACCCTTATATAAAAAATACTCAAACTCTACCTGAGTCTGACCTTCCGAAAAGCGCTTAAGAAGATGTTCTCTCTCAAAGTTTTTCATAAATTTTTCCTGGTCATCCGGAAACGGAAAATGCGGGAAAATGCACTCTTCAAGCCACTTACGCACACCGCCCTTCTCATTTATAGACAGCTTATACTGCAGACATCTTCCACTGATAATCTTGCTTTCTGTCATGTCAATGTACAACGCATATACCGCATTTTCATTGCTGGACATTAAAAAGTTCATCCGATCACGATACAACTTCTCTGCACTCTTCTGCCGTTCCATGGCACTCGTCATGTCATGTAACAAAAGCGCCCTGGCATGGTATTCTTCCCATGTAACAGTGAACATTTCCGTTATGAAACTTCTTCCTGATTTCTCATCAAAATAAGAATTTTCTTCCGCACCTGCATTCTGCATCAGCTGCTCAAACTCTATCCAGTCCTTACATCCAAACACTTCGTATATTTTCTTTTTTAAAATTTCATGTACAGGAAGATCAAGGAAAGATGCAAATGCTTCACTTGCGAAATAGATATCATAATTCTTTTCAGAAAAAATAACAGATAAATCTCCTGATTGATCTAGAAACTGTCGGTATGCCAGTGTCTCTCTCGAAATATCAGTCAAAGTAGAAAACATTACCGGTGCTCCATCCACCTCTCCCACTTTCTTTGTGTGCGCACGAAACCAGACATCCCCCTTCTTTGGATGCTGCATACGATATGTCCGGTTTTCTTCTACCGGAGAAAGCTTCCAGTCACCAATCCCCTGATTGATAACAATTTCCTCCCCCACTTCCGGCTGAAGTGGTATGTCCACAGACACTCCGGCCGCATACACTTCCGGTGTGACACCCACAAAATCCGGCATGCCTTTTGAATAATAAAGGATACGTCCGGAATGATTCTGATTGAGCTTGTATATAATCAGATCTCCCGGCATGACTGTCGCCAGCCTGCATATTTCATCTACTGAAAATGGCATGTTGTCCCTCCTTAGTTATTTATCCCGTAAATACTCTCATATCATAAAAACCGTCAAAATATGATAGGTTTACACATAGTTTTATCATAACCTAAAATGCGAAAAAACACAACAAATTATGCATTACGAAATTTTACTAATTTTTTGTTTTTTAGGTAAAATTTAAGTAAATTATACTAAAGGAGTAGCATGTAGGTCATAAGGTATCCTCCCTAAAGGGTCCCTCCTTATGACATAGGAAGAAGGCAGCCCTGCTGTGAGCCGCCTTCTTTATAAATAATCCATTATGGAATTATTTAACTATTTTACTGTCACTTCCATTGTGACTGTCTTGGTTTTTCCATTCTTTAATATAACCTTTGCCTTGATGGTTACTGTACCAGCTTTCTTTGCTGTCACTTTACCATTCTTGTCAACCTTGGCAACAGAACTCTTAGAAGATGAGTATGTAATCTTGCTTACATTTGACTTATCCAATGCACTGCTCAGTGCCATTGTTGTCTTCTGGCCCTTCTTTAAAGTCTTTGCTGTGTTCTTAGCCTTTACTGTCTTGAGAACAGATTTTGTAATTTCATCTGCTTTCTTCTGGCTAACTAACTTGTAGGTTCCATTATTCTTAATTGTTACACTTACATTTCCAGAAGCACTTACTTTGTACTCTTTCTTGCTGACTAATACGTACTTCTTTGTCTTCTTATCATATTTTACAATGCTAAGCTTGTTACCTGCTGTAAGGTCGGATGCATTTGCCTTTACTGTGTAAAGTACCTTTCCAGTTGCATCTGCAACTCTCTGAGAAATTACGACTTCATCTGTTCCTGCTACATCTGTAATCTTCTTTACCGTGTCTGCAGAAATGGTTGTCTTAGCACCAGATTTAGCAGTAGCGGTAACGCTTGCTGTTGCAGTTGTCTTTCCGGCTGCATCTGTCTTTACGGTAACAGTTGCTGTCTTCTTTCCGGAAGCATCTGTAATCTCAGATTTCTTTGTAACAGAACCGTCTGCCTTGGTTGTTGTGGTAGTCTCAACCTTACTTCCATCCGGCTTTGTCTCTGTCGTAGTCTCTGTCTTTGTGTCTGATGATGGCTTATTTGGAGTTGTTGTTCCAGGAGTTGTAGAACCGCTGGTTGATCCGCCTGTGGAGCCACCATTGTTACCAGAGTTTGCGTCTGCGATAACGAAACCGTTGGCATCGACTTTTGTAGTGGTTCCTGTAGCTTTTACTGCCTGAATACCATCAAAGTAAATGGTAGAGTCTAAATCTACTGCTCCGATAGAATTACACCAGATACCTAATACAGTTACATTCCTTGGATCAAATTTTCCACCATTCTTACCCTTAAATGAATTGAATGGAATTGTTAAATTATAACTTCCGGTTGTTGTTGAAAGACTGTTTAACAATACCTCAAACTCCTCATTACCAGACTTCAACTGTATAACAACCTTCTGGCCTTTTCCATCTAACTTAACCCAAAGTTTCAATGCATCATATGCAGAAAGATCTGTATTGGTAAGTGCCTTTGTCTGTCCTGTCCAAACTTCTGAACCTTTCGTTTTCAGCTTGTAATTGAAAGCTCCTGCGTATGAACCATCCTGCTTATTTGCAGTATCCAATTTAAAGGAAGAAGAGCATCCTGCTGCTGAATTTCCAGTATAGCTTGCTGCAACCAAATCGTTGCTTCCAGAATAGTAATCAAAATCTTCTAACACATTTGTTGGTGCTACTGGTTTTTCCTTTCCGATACTAATATTCTTTACGGTTGCAAGTTCGCTTGTCTTGTCACCCTTTTTAGCAACTAATGTAATGGTTGCGGTATCAACGCCTTCCGCACCACCAACCTTTTTAATAGCATCTGCTGTAAGGTTTGCAGTGTAAGTATCATCGGCTCCTTTTGTTGCATCTATAGTAACAGTGTCTGCGCCTTTCACAACAAATGAAACACTGTCTGCATTCTTTACGACTGCTTTCAGTTCTGTAGGTTTTGTAATTTCAGCCATATCAAATGGAGAAACCATATATCCTTTTGCATCATTGTAAGTGATTGTCTTAATGTTTTCATCAAATTTACTTACATAATCTTTGAATCCTGTTTCCTTACCAAAAACAGAACTTGGATCATTGTAGTATTCAATGAACTCATTGATAAGTTCCTGTCCATACTTATTATTGTACTTATATGGTACATAGAAGTTTGTATCACTAAAGTTCGCCCATACCATATAATAAGGCATCTTGTTATTCTTGGCTACATCACTTACTTTCTGATACCAATTCTGCCCCTTAATTGGATTTCCTTTGATTGCAAGACCTTCAGAAGATCCCTCTCTTGTAACACGAACACCACATTCAGAGATTGCTGCAATCTTTCCTTTCTCGGCTGCCAGGTCTGAAACAACCTTACAGGTTTTATCTAAGCTTGTAAAATATGAAGCATCATAGGCTTCTGATGTCGAACTGTAATCATCATAATAATCAAATGCGAGAATATCTACATACTCATCTCCCGGATAACGAGACATATACTCATCGGTTGACTCAAATGGACCATTCGGTGAATATACATAAAGCATATTGTGAACGCCCTGTTTTTCCAGATAATCCTTTGTGTAACGGTACAGACTCTTATAACTTTCTGCTGAATTCTGTGCGCCCCACCAGAACCATGTTCCTGTATTCTCATGATATGGTCGGAAAATTACCGGAATATCATCAGCAGCTAACTGCTTTGCATAATTTGCAATAATATCCAGATATGCATTCAGCTTCTTGTTACTCTCAGAACCCTTTTTTAATACTTCATCAATTGCATTCGATGTACAAACTTTTGCTTCATTAAAATCGCATTTATGGAAATCATAACTGTCACCATCTTTCACAATTTCCTTTCCATCCAATGATGTAGCTGCAAAGTTTGGCATATGTGTTGACAGTGTAACGATTGATCCATTATCTGCTGCTTTCTTACTTGCTTCCACCGCCTTTTTCAAAGCATCCGCAGAACTTGTTCCTCCTACCTCAGATCCAACTACACCAAGCGAGTCGATTCCGAATACACCACTGACAGAACCAGTCACATTTTCTACATCTCCTAAACCTGCACTTGTATTTACAGATTTATTCACATCATTCTGATGTCCAAATAATACCTGTTTATTTTCTGTAAGTCCCTGTAAGTATGCATATAATGCTTTTGCTCTCTTATCTGCGCTTGCATCTGTAATCTTAATAGAATCAGGTGTTGTAATCTTAACAGTTGTTCCTGCTACTGGCTGTGCTGTGATCTCTACAAAATCCTCTGTTGCATTTTTCTGGGAAAGCGTAAGATTATCTAAATATACAGCACCTTTATACGCAGTCTTATTGCCAACAATGCTAACTGTTAATTCTTTTACAGAACTATCAGTTGGTGTAATATTCATCGTAACAGTAACTTGCTTATATCCATCACCAAGGTCTTTAGCACTTGAAACATCAACAGATCCGGATACATTAATAATCTCACTCTTACCGGTTTCACTATCTTTTGCATAAAATTTCATTTTTGCATCCGGCATCTCATCAGTTGGATAAATCAAGTCCACACTAACCTGATTATAATTTTTTATGCTTACCGCTTCAGCAGCAGTATATTTAACCTTTGCTTCACTCCAACTCTTATCTGAATTTGCAGAATAATCTACATCTACCGCTAAACGCTTATTTTCTTGATCATATGAGATTTTTGGAGATGTATTTTCTGTTCCTCCGTGATAATAGTCCCAGCCACCTTCTTCACTCCACTTGCTATAATCAGCATCTGTAGACAAATCAGATAATACGGTTGGATCCTGCATTTCAATAGAAGAGTCGCCTGTTTCAACAACATCATATATTTCTACATTTTCAATAGTAACTGTTCCTGTAAAATTATCAGATGTATTGTACTGGAATATAATTTCCTGTACTGCCCCTTTATTAGCATCTTCTACTGTATAATTAAATTCTACTTCTGCTTTTCCATCTTTAAATTTCTCTGCCACTAAAAATGGACAATCTGTTGACTTTGAATATTGCCACCTACTTCCTGTCTTAATTGCACTCGCCACTTGAACTGCATTATATGACCCATCATCATTCTTATTTCCATTCAGTTCTTCAGAATCAGACACCTTTACAGTCGCTTTTAATTTTACAATTGTTCCCACTTCTGCATTTTCAATTCTATTTGCATTTGGGCAGTTTTTTGTATCATTACTTGCAAAAACTTTATCCTTCCATTTTGCATCCGTATTTGCATCAAATGTTAAGCTCTGCCCTGCTTCGCTCTCCCATACCTGCTTTTCAGTCTCCGCAGCATACACTACCTCATTCTGCAAAAATGTCATCGCCTGTGGAGTTAACGATCCCATCATTGTTGCTGCCAATGTAATGGCAACGATTCTTTTACCTAACCTTCTCATAATTCATATTCCTTTCTTCGTTACTACGGGTTGTGGCCCTACCCTTTACCGCGCCCCGCTTAAGTTAATTTAATTATATTTTCATTATTAAATTAAGTCAATTAATAGTTAATTTGTTTTCATCTTTTTGTTAATTTCTACTTTACACATGTAAAATTAAGTTCGTTTTCGAGCCACTAATTTATATAGTTTGCACATGGTACCTAGGTACTATTTTTGTGTTTTTAGTACTCTGGTCTAATTTTAGGCAAAAAAAGGCACATGACAAAGTTATAAGTTAATGCCATGTGCCTATTTTTAGTTTTTCTTGATTTTTGTCTACTCTACATATTTTTATGATTCAACCAGCATTGCATTTTCTGCTTCCTCGTATTCTTCTTCTGAATAATCTTGAAGTATTGTTTCTTTCGCCACCTTATATTTTATCATATTTTTAATTGCTTTAATTCGTTCCTCTTGCCGGCCTTCTTCCCTTGACGCATCCCGTTCCTGCTGGATATGTTTTTCCTGATCATATTCAAATATACTCATTCGCAACACCTCCGCTTTATTTTTCTTAAGGAATGATTCCAAAATTCCTTTTTGAATACATTCATTGATTGCTTTTTCTACTGCGATTTTGAAAGGAAAATCTTTTTGATATGTCCTGATGCAGTCCACAAACTGCATATACTGATGCAACGACGGACTTTTCTCCATCAGCTCCTGATTGTTTCCAGGATTAATGTTAACCACCTCTATAACCAGTTCCATAGATATCTTTTCCGATTTTCGTTCATAAGCATCCGACAACCGAAGTTCCTGTCGCTCCGGCATCATTTTTTGCCCATTATAAAACACGACAAACTTTGGTTCTGGAATCTGAATCAACTTTTCTCCATAGAGATTTTCATTCATAATCAATGCTGAATATACGCAAGCTACATAAAATAAATCTCTTAGTGGCATATTCGGATTTACCGATGACTGGTGTTCGTACAATACAAGCTGGGAATCTATAATAAAAGATACATCATTTTTCATTCCCATATACACAGCATTCTCCAATGTAGTTATAATCAATTCCTCTGGATCCGTGTAATTGGTACTATTCATTGCGTTGTACACTTCAAGCGCTACGTGGCGATCCTTTAGGAGCATACGAAACACATGATCTTTGTACATACGATCTGGTTCTCCTAAGATTCGTATCAGATGCTGCGCTGACTGCTCCATTAACTCCGTTGATATCCCCTGATCAGTTACATACACATCCGTTTTTGGCATTTTATCATTTCTACCCTTCTCTGACATTATATGTCCTCCTTTGTTATGTTCGGGAGAACTTCAGCTTCCGCAATCGAATTCTCCCTGCTTTTTTAATGTGATTAAAAGCATTGAAAATTCTCTGTCGTGATACTGGTATTCAGTACTCTACACCAGTATATATGTGATTGGATTGCAGAATTGCACTTGCCATAATGACATGGTATATGATGTTGGCCATTTGTGTTCATATACGCTTGAAAACATAATGCTTTGCATGAATTATAACATGATACGCCTGTTGTGTCATCTGTTTTTTATTCCAATTATAACATTGGTTCTAACCAACATTAATAAAAAGACATGCAACATCCGTATAACCAATGCTGCATGTCTTTTCTCTTTTACACGCTATAATCAAACCGGCTTCCTTCGGTCTCCTGTTTTGTTTCCTTTACGCTATCCCAGTCAATCTCTTTGATTTTCTTTTCAAGCTCTTCCAGTGAATTTGCCTGCACATAGGTTTTCTTCCGGGCTTTTGCTGCCTGCTCTTTCTTCTCCTCTACGCGCTTTTCTTTTGCATTTTCAATGCGTTCTTTCTGCTTATCAGAAAGTTTTTCAAGTTCAACAAAATAGGAAGTCGTTCCATCAGCATTGACTTTAATTCCAATCTGTGAAATTCCTACACCATTCTCTTTTCCATAATCACTTTCTGCGCCGAACTTCTCATTGATCTCCTTTGACTTTTTCACTGCATCATCGATGGTGTTGATGTTTTTGTTGTAGTAATCCTCATCCGCTGCCATCTTTTCGAGTTCATCGCTGGAAATCATAACCGAGTACTCTTTGGTTCCGCGGGACATGATTTCTTTTGCCTCATCTTCACTGTCAGGATCAGCAACGAAGAAATCCATGTTGCCATACTTGCTTTTTAACTTTTCAAGTACTGCCTGTGCATCCTTTGACAATGTCTTCTGTCCGGCAGCCTCTGTCTGACTGCTCTGTGCTACTTTGCTGCTTCCCTGCTGCTTTGTCTGCTTGTTGCTCTGCTGCGTAGCATTCATCGTATACTGCATTGCTGCATAGCTTGTGTTAATCGTGCTCATTTCCATCCTCCTTGATCTTACCATGGGCCTGTTTCTTTTCCTATTCCAAGTGCTTCTGAATAGTTACTTTTAAATACTATATCGACCAATGAACAGAAATTCTTTAGTCCAAATCCCTTGGTAAGTGCAGGAAAATTGGAAAACTCAGGTTCCAACGCAAGCTCTTCTTAATCACTCTCCCGCAGCCGCTCTACAATGGTGCGTTTCCCGACAAAATGATAAACGATCCGTGGCACGGCTGTTCCGATTATGACAAAAAATACTGCTGCAATCAGAATTGGTGCAATGGTATAGTGAAACCGGAAAAACCAATACATCTGCCCCGCCACCTTTCCTGTCGTCGGCTCTAAAACAGCTACGAGCAGGATTGAAATCACCACTGCTGCAATTGTATACAACAGGCCTTCGATCATCAGCATCCGCTGTAACTGCCGCCGTGTCATTCCGATGGATTGCAATACCGCAAACTCTCTTCGCCTTGCGATAATTCCGGTAAGAATCGCATTCAGGAAATTTAAGATTCCTACCACAGCGATCACTGCTGATAGCACACCGCCAAGGATCAGAAACATATTTCGGAAAGAATCAAATTTCTGTTCATACGAAAACTTGGATTCATAATTGTAAACCGGGTTCTCATTCTCTGTGTAATGTTTCAGAAACTGCTCCATATTTCGTGCATACATATTGTTTTTCATATCAAAAATCAGGCTCATCACACAGTCCGTTCCAGAGTCTTTTATAAAGTTATCACTTTCCAGCACAAACTGCGGACTGACGTAATAGCGGTAATCTTCTGCACTCGGCACCATAATCTCGGCAACAACCGAATATGTTTTTTCTTTTGCTTTATCCGCTTTCATGACATACGCATCGTCATAACTGTCAATGGCATCTGCATCGATTTCTTTTCCACTTTTTTTATCATAATACTTCCAGCTGTCCACATAGCGAAGTGTAACTTTATCCCCGACTTTTGCCCAGTTGGTATGTGCCACCGCCTTATTATAGTCATCCTGCATATAAACCGCGGCTATCGCATCTTTCTGCGTGGTCAGTGCCTTTAAATCCCCTTTGATCAGAGTTGTCTTTTCGATTGGCAGTTCATCCATTCCATAAAGCAACACATCACCGTAATACTTTCCATCTTCGGCTTTTTCCTCGTTGCCCAGATACGCGTCCAGATCCTCTTTGGTCATTCCATAACCCATCGCTTCAAAATATCTTTTCATATCTTCTGCACTCATTTTTCCCTGAACAACATTCGTCTGTCCATATATTTTTCCACTTTCTTTGATACCGCTTTGTTCCAGCAATGTCTGTATGGCATCCTCTTCCACGGCCTGATCCCCAGATCTAAATCCTTTCTGCACAGTAAAGTAGTCCGCATTGGCAAATACAAAATCACTGCTGCAGAACTTCTGTAAATACAGATCCATATCAAAGCCATTTGCAAATGTACATACAAGATTCAAAAGCACCACTCCAAGTGTCAACGATATAACCACAAGTCCGGTTTTCTTTTTGTTTCTTCCAAGATTTGCCCATGCCATGGAAAAAAGCGAAGTCCCCGATTTCTTTTTCTTTGCGGCATGCACCTTGCATCCACTGTGATTTTCTGTATATCCGGTTGCTTCCACCGGCGATACTTTTGCTGCAATCTTTCCCGGTTTATTGCATGAAACAAGTACCGTAATCAGCGAAAAAAGCGCTGCTCCCGCAAGTACGGCCGGATGCAGACGGCTGACCACTGTACTGCAATTAAACTGCCTTATCACGATTGGAATCAATCCTTCTGAAATCCCGATGCCACATACAAGGCCGATGGGAATCCCGATGCATGACAAGCACAGTGCCTGCTGTCTTATCATCCGTTTCGTCTGCTTTCCTGTCATCCCGATCGTTTTTAACAAGCCATAAAAGCGGATATCATTTGTAACTGAAATCTGAAAGACATTGTATATGACAAGATATCCCGTAAACACGATCAACAGAAGTAACGCACCCACAGCAACCATGCTTGTGCTGTCCATATGATTATCCGACTGCGTGTTTGTATATCCCCAGTTCACACCAAATTTGATGTAATGATCCTTGGAAGCATCTTTCCACTGAAATCCCTGATTTTCGATGACCTGTCTCATATTTTCTTCAATATGAAACGAATTGCGAAAACATACGCCTAGTGTCCATGTTCCGGTCTCATCTCCCGCGACAAGTTTCATTCCCCGCAACATCTTTTTTGCGTAACTTTGCGGAACAACCATATGGCTTGCCGTGGAAACACCATTATAGTCCCACCATCCAGAAAGCACAAACTGTTCGGTAACCTCTTTTTTATTTACGGAATCCTGCCCAATTTCATAGGTGATTGTAACCGGCTCCCCCACTTTTGGTTTGATTCCCAGAAGTTTCAGTACACGCGTATCCATCATCACCTGATTGGTGCCCTCTTTTGGCACCTGTCCATGTGTCGGCGTGCAAAAGTAATGTTTCACTGCCTTCGCATCCATGTAACTGATTTCCACCTGAGTCTTTCGAAATGCACTCCCTGTTCCCATGCCAAGAAACAGCCGCGCATCCGATTCTTTGATCAGTGGATCTTTTTGCAGCTGTTCCATCTGCTCTTTCGTCAGGTTCTTAAAATCTCCATGATCATCCCCGCCGGAAATAAGAAAATTAGACTGTTGCAGCGAATCATTAATGGAAATTGTGATTGCAAACAATGCGGTAAACATCATGGTTGTAAGTACAATAGCAAGCACTGCGACCATATTTCTTGTCTTAAATGCCCGAAGGCTTCGCATTGCGATTTTGCGGACGCATGCCCGGTTTGCTACCTGCATCATTGTACATCACCCACTTTCCTGTAAGCGGTTGTTTCCAATGTTGTCTTCTGCGTCACAATACAACCATCTTCTATGCGGATAATTCTGTCTGCAAGCTGCGCAATCTCTTCATTATGTGTGATCATCACAATCGTCTGTGAGAATTTACTGCTCGTCGTCTTCAACAGCCCCATGACATCCTGCGAAGTCCGGCTGTCAAGATTTCCGGTCGGTTCATCTGCAAGAATGATTGCCGGCTTCGCCGCAAGCGCCCGGGCAATCGCCACCCTCTGCTGCTGTCCACCGGACAACTGGTTGGGCAATGCCTGCAGCTTTTCCTGCAGGCCGAGTGCCTCCACAATCTGATTCAGATACGTCTCATCGATAGTTCTTCCATCCAGCTGCAACGGCAGAACAATATTTTCATACACCGAAAGGACCGGTACCAGATTAAACGCCTGAAATACAAATCCGATCTTTCTCCGGCGAAAAATCGTCAGCTCCTCGTCTTTCAGGGAAAATATATCCTTACCATCCACGTATACCTTTCCGGATGTTGCACGGTCTAGTCCACCCAGCATATGCAGCAAGGTGGATTTTCCGGAACCTGAAGTTCCGACGATGGCAACAAATTCCCCGTTTTCCACGGACAGATTGACACCCGCAAGCGCATGTACCGCGGTATCTCCTGTGCCATATTGCTTTTTCAAATCTTTTGTCTCAAGAATCACCATTTGTTTTCTCCTTTTGAACATCAATTTTTCATTTCTGTATTGATTTTCTCACAGGATTCTTTCTACAATCTTTCTCTGCCGCAAAAAATTCTTACAGTTTTGACACAATTGCCTTTGGAAAATATAATCCGAACACAGAACCTTCCCCGACTTTGGAAGACACTTTGATATAGCCGCCCTGCTGCTCCATAATTTCTCTGGCAAGATACAAACCGATTCCCACGCCCTCTTCCTGTGCTACGTCGTTGCCCCGGTAAAAGCGTTTAAATATCGCTCCACGTTCTTCCTCCGGGATTCCAATTCCCGTATCTGCGATTTCCACACAGGCAAACATTTCATAAGCACGGAGCGTGATTGTAATACTTCCTGCCTTCGTATATTTGATGGCATTGTCCATAATATTATTCAACGCTTCCAGTGACCATTTTTCATCAAATGCTGCCAGACAAGGCTCTGTTTCATCCCAGGAATCTACCACCAGACGAAGTCCCTTCTGCCGGACTTTGTCTCTGTAAATTTTTCCCACAGTGACGACCATGTCATCCAGCCTTCCAACCGTTGGATGCAGAACAATAATCCCCGTCTCCAGGCGCGACAATTTGACAAGTCCATCGATCAAAAACTGAAGTTTTTCCGTCTGCTGATGCAGCTTCTGCAAAGAGTCCTGATTCCCGGATGGAATCTCTTCTTCCAGCAATTCTGTGTACAGTAAAATATTCGAAAGCGGTGTCCTTGTCTGATGGGATATGTCCGCGATCAATTCCTTTATTTTTTCCCGCTCCGATGCAATATTTCTCACGGAAAGTTCCGATGCCTTTAAATACTGCGCCAGCTGGTTTTCAAGCGCCGATTGGCGGGATTCGTCAAACGACTGCTCGCAGAAAGTTCCATCTATTGCAGTCTCAAGCATGTGCGTAAGACCATCCATCATTTTCTTTTGCTGATAGAAAAAGTAACCATTGATGCCAATGGTTACTGCAATACATACAATACTGATAAAAATCATCCAACTCATACTTTTTCCCACACATATCCGATTCCGTATACCGTTCGAATCTGCTCCTTTGCATTCAATTTGTCCCGCAGGCGCTTCACTGCAACTGACAGTGCATTCTCGTCAACATACTCTGAGCCATCCGTCCAGATACGTTCCAAAAGCATTTCCCGTGGAACGGTTTGCCCTGCATTCTGCACCAGAATCGAAAGAAGCTTCTGTTCTGTTTTACTTAATTCCACGGCCTCTCCATCCACCTGATAGAGCATCTGCGTAAAATCAAACCGGTATCTGTCACTTGTCCAGATCTGTCCTGATCCTTCATTTGCATGGCTGCGTGCACCTGCGTAGCTTCGGAGCTGCGCATGAACTCTCGCCCGGAGCACCGCAAGACTGAACGGCTTGGTGATGTAATCGTTTGCTCCCTGTTCCAGTCCATTTACAATATCCATCTCCAGATCATTCGCCGTAAGCAATATCACCGGAACATCGGATGTTTTGCGCACATTTTCCAGAAAATCCACACCATTTCCATCCGGGAGATTGACATCAAGAAGTATCAGATCTACGGTTTCTTTTTGTAAATATTCTTTTGCTTTTCGCAGATTCTCACACAGATGCACCTGCCGGTCATCCATCGTCAACGCACGCTGCAATCCCTCCGCCAGCGTCCGGTCATCCTCTATGAGCAGCAGCTGGTACTTTTTACTCTGCATAATATATTTTGTCCTTTTCCACGAGCGTTCCCACACCATCCACTACATCTGCAATGCAGACCGAACAGTTCTTTGGTACACCGCCATGCCAGATATCTTCTTTATCCTCATAAAAATTAGCAAGCAGACAACGGCTCGCTGCACCGTGTGTCGAGATTAAAATATTTGCATCCCTGTACGCCTCATTTTTAATCAGCGACTGATAGAAATCAGCAGTTCTATTTAATACATCCTGAAAACTTTCTCCACCCGGAGCTTTTGGACAATGGTACGGATCATGATAGAACTTATCCACATAATCGGCTGGAAGAACTGTACTTTCCCGCACAGATTCCCCTTCCCATTTACCAAATGACATCTCAATGATGCGCTTGTCCGTGATCATTGGAATCTGTCTGCCTGCCAGAACCAGTTCTGCCGTCTGCTTTGCACGGATCAAAGGACTTGAAATCACAAGATCAAAATCGATATCCTGCATTCCCTCTCCCGTCTTTTCCGCAAGGCGAATTCCGTCGGCGTCGAGCATAATATCTTTTCTTCCCTGTAATCGTTTCGCTTTGTTCCATGAAGTTTCTCCGTGTCGTATAATATATAATCGCATGTTGTATTCCTCTCTTACTGTTTTTCTTTTCGATTATAACATTTTTTCCCGGCTTGTAAATAAGTGTGTGCTTGCCGTACACTTACACGCCTACCATAAAACAAAAGCAGGGCTGCCTCGCGGCACCCCCACTTTTTCTATGTATTTATGCATTTACTTTATTAATAAAACGTTCAAATGCCTCTCTTCCTTCTGCTGTGCATTTATACACACCGGCATCCTGAAGAACTTCATTGAACACAAGTCCAATCTCCTCATGAAGAATATCCATTACATTTTCCTCTGTGATCTTATCATACTTTGGAAGGAAACCTTCTGCCCACTCTGCATGGGAAGCAAGTGTTTCGGTTGCACGAAGATCTTTTCCATTGACCAGTGCATCGGCAAGTTCTGCCATCTCATCTTTGAGACGCGCCGGAAGTACTGCCAGTCCCATTACCTCAATAAGACCAATGTTCTCTTTCTTGATGTGATGCAGTTTTGCATGCGGATGATATACGCCAAGCGGATGCTCCTCGGTTGTGATATTGTTACGCAATACCAGATCCAACTCGAAATCCTCTCCACGTCTGCGGGCGATTGGTGTGATCGTATTGTGTGGTTCTCCATCTGTCTCTGCAAATACAAATGCAGCTTCATCGTTGTAGCCTCTCCACGCAAGAAGAATCTTATCGGCAAGTTCAATCAGGCGCTCCTTGTCAGCTCCGGTGATACGGATAACGGACATTGGCCACTTTACGATACCTGCTTTAATATCTTCGAATCCGTCAAAATGTAATTCTTTTTCAATCGGTGCCTTTGCCATGGCAAATGTGTAATGACCGCCCTGGAAGTGATCATGACTTAAAATCGATCCTCCTACGATTGGCAGGTCCGCATTCGAACCAACAAAATAGTGTGGAAACTGTGTCACGAAATCCAAAAGTTTTCCAAACGTTGCACGCTCAATCTTCATTGGTGTATGACAGGAATTGAACACAATGCAGTGCTCGTTGTAATACACATATGGAGAATACTGGAAATACCACTCACTGTTGTTGATCGTCACCGGAATGATTCTGTGGTTCTGTCTTGCCGGATGATTTACACGACCCGCATAACCTTCATTTTCTTTGCAAAGCTGGCATTTTGGATATGCACTCTGCTTTGCATTCTTTGCTGCCGCAATTGCCTTTGGATCTTTCTCAGGCTTAGAAAGATTGATTGTAATATCGAGTGTTCCAAACTCTGTATCTGTTGTCCACTTCTGATCTTTTTTGATACGCTGTCTGCGGATATAATTGCTGTCACAGCTTAATTTGTAGAAATAATCGGTCGCTGCCTGTGCCGATGTATTGTTGTACAGATCCCAGAATGTTTTGCGCACTTCGCTTGGACGTGCCACAAGACATCCCATGATTTTGGTGTCAAAGAGATCCTTGTAAACAATGCTGTTTTCTTTCATGATTTCCTGCTCGTATGCATAGTCCATCATGTCAGAAAGGATTCCCTCCAACGCATCCTCTGCCTCTTCCTGTGTCCAGTCTGGAAGATTTTCTACCTTTGCAAATGTTTCATCCTCAATGTCATCCACTGCAAAAAGCTCCAGCAGACGATTGATTGTATATACTTTATCCTCCGGATTTACCAGACCGGTTGTAAGACCGTATTTTACTAATTCTAAAATTCTCTCCTGAATCATGTTATACTCCTTCTTCCTTTATAAGCTGGCGCTTAAAAATGTGTTAAGCTGGCGCTTAACACATTTTTCTACTAGGTCCATCACCGATAGAAACTACATAGAACTCCGGTGTCTTTCCGACTTTTTCCTGATATGCTGCAGTAAGCTTCTCTTTGAATTCTTCCACTGCCTCATCCTTTACGATGCTGACGGTACATCCGCCGAATCCTCCTCCGGTAATACGGGAACCGATCACACCGGAAATCTTCCATGCCTCATCAACAAGTACATCCACTTCCGGGCAGGATGTCTCATAATCATCACGCAATGATACATGAGATGCATTCATCAGTTTGCCAAATGTTGCAAGGTCGTTGTCCTTGAGCGCCTTTACTGCCTTAATGGTACGCTGATTCTCATAAACTGCGTGTTTTCCTCTCTTGCGGGCAATCTCATCTTTGATTGCATCTTTGTGTGCTTCAAATTCTTCTTCGGTGAGATCACCAAGTGTCTTGATATCTACAACCGTCTGTAAATCTTTCAATGCCTGTGCGCTTTCATTTCTTCTGTCATTGTAAGCAGAAGTTACCAGACTGTGCTTTACCATACTGTTGGTGACCACAATCTTTGCGCCATCTAAGATGACTGGTGCATACTCGAAAGAAAGTGTTGCAGTATCCAAAAAGATTGCATGATCTTTCTTCCCCATAGCAGATGCGAACTGATCCATAATTCCACAGTTACATCCATTGTAATTATTCTCGGAATACTGTCCGATCAAAGCGAGATCCTGATTTGTCACATCGAATCCGTAGAGATCCTTTAACATATATCCGGTTACGACTTCCAGTGATGCGGAAGAAGAAAGTCCGGAACCATTCGGAATATTACCAAACAATGCAATATCAAGTCCCTGCTCTAATTTCATGCCTCGACCTTCAAATGCCCACATAACGCCCATTGGATAGTTGATCCAGAGTCCGTCCGGATCCGGAGTAAATGCATCAAGAGAACTCTCAACGACACCTAAGTCCTCAAAGTTCATGGAATAGAAACGAAGCTTTCTGTCATTTCTTTTTCTTGCAGCCATGTATGTACCGATGGTCAATGCACATGGAAATACATGACCACCATTGTAATCGGTGTGCTCACCGATCAGATTCACACGTCCCGGTGCAAAATATACACGGATGTCTCCGTCCTCTCCATAGATTTCTTTGAACTTTGCCAATACCTCATTTGCAATCATTTTTCTTCTCCTTTTCGAAACATTTTTCTTTTTTGTGCCCAGCGTATTTTCTGTTAAAAAAAGCGCATCGCACAACCGTTCATTACATTATAAATTCATTATACATGGTAAGAAAATGTTTGCAATACGCTTTTGTCATGTTGCAACATTCCAGAGAAAAAATGCAACAAAGTTACATATTATGATATGAGGGTCAAAAGGTATTTTGCCCCTCATTTATGAAAATCCCGGATCACCTCAAGCGTCGGCAATGCATTACCTTCGTAATCAAACAATGCCTGATTTGCCCACTCATTTCCACATGGTCCCGGATCATTCATGTATTTTAAGGATGCAGGTGTTGCCCATCCGGAGCCCGGTACCGGAATCCATGCCGGCTCCCACCAGAAGAATCCTGCCCCTTTATCATCTGCGACATTTGCCACACGGTTTAAGAAATCTTTGGTAAAATCAACCTGTCCCTGTACAGTCATCGGATACTCTACTTTTGCTGCAAGTTCCGGCTTTGTCGCATATCCTTTTCGCTCACTGTCTGTAAGCTTTTCATAGCTCTTGTAATCTTCCATGGTATGTCCCATGGACACTTCTGCGACAATCAGTTCCTTTCCATAACGGACTGCAATATCGTTCATATTGTCCTCAAGCATCTGCAGTGTTCCGTGCCAGAACGGATAATAAGACAATCCAATATAATCGAAGTCCTCTCCTCTTTCGATGTAATGGTCGAACCAGTCACGATACAATGCGTTGTTTCCACCATTATCCAGATGAATCATAAGCGGAATATCTGCCTTTACCTCGCGGCAGGCACGAATTCCCGCGCTGACAAATTTTGCGACATTATCGTAATTCGGCAACTGTCCTTCCGGCCACAGAAGTCCGTTGGAAAGCTCATTTCCAACCTGGATCATTGTTACATTCACGCCGGCATCCAGTACTTTTTTCAGGGAATCTTTTGTAAAATCATATACCGCTTTTTCCAGTTCTTCCACACCGTAGGAAGACCATGCCTTTGGCTTGATCTGTTTTCCCGGGTCAGCCCAGAAATCACTGTAATGGAAATTAAGCAGTACCCCCAGTCCGGCATCTGTCACGCGCTTTCCGATTGCGATTGTTTCTGCCAAATCGTTGTTTCCGGCACCGTAAGGCTCTCCGCTTTCTGACTTCGGGTCATTCCATAAACGAAGACGAATGGTGTCCACATCATATTTTTTCATGATGTCAAGAATGTCCATCTCCTGTCCATGATCATAATATTTTGCTCCACAACGTTCCATCTCAAGAAGTGTGGATAAATCCATACCTTTTACAAATTTGCTCATATATACTCCTTTATCCATACATTACCTTTTGGTAAAAGCCACTTCATGTCCGGCTTTTGCCCATAACGTGTCTTCTTTCAGACACACACTTACAACAACTACAAATTCGCATTGCCTGCGCCCTTCCGCCGGATGCTGCTTTTCCTATTACCATCCTTTCAGCGCGGTAATATGATAGTTCTGTAATTTTCTTTCGTAATTATCCGGTTTGATTTTCCACTGATATGGTGATATATCCAGAAACTTTTTAAAATTTCTGTTAAATGTCGATACCGTTGTAAAACCAACTTTTCGCGCAATCTGATCCATGGTCTCTTCCGTCTGCAGCATATATTCGCAGGCCTTTTGTACACGGACAAGATTCACGTAATCCATCGGTGTCATATGTGTATACTCTTCAAAAATTCTCCGGAAATAGGTCTCGCTCATCCCACAGGCAACCGAAAGATCTTTCACTTTCATTGCTTCGGCGTAATAATTTTCCACATAGGATAATGCATCAGAAATCTGTCGCATATTATTACTTGTAGATGTTTCCAGCCGATGTTCCTGTCCTTTTGCCTGCATACGCAGCACCTCAATCAGTATCGCCTGAAGGCATGCATTCACCATCTGCCGGTAATGCATTCCCTGCGTCCGCATTTCATTCATTGCCGCATCAATTTCCGCCATCAGAAACGGATAGCTGGCTGCATCCAGAAACAGCGGACTGCTGCGAAGCAATTGTAATGCTTCATTGCTTTTTGCAAGCTGTCCATCGTATAATTTTGCAATTACAGGATCCGGATTCAGATACAGATATTCCCATGCATTTTTCTGCATGCCATTGCTGATTGTTGTATGAGAAATATTTTGCGGAATAATGATAATGGTTCCATTCTGATAAAAATAATCCTTTTCATCCAATACGACAACGCCTTCTCCATTTCTGCACACACCAATTTCCATCAGATTGTGAAAATGCATATAGGGACTGTCATGACCATATACCCGGTTCCACTCTTCTCCCAGCAACGCCAGAACCGGCTCTCCCTGTGGAATTTCATAGAAGCGAAGCTCTACGGTTTCTTTTTTTCTTCTTCCCATTCCACGCCTCCTTGTACCATCTTGCTTTTCCTATACCGTCAAAAAGTCGTGCGATAGTATCTACCGCACGACTTCTTTTTAATCAAAATCAAACTTGTCGAATCTCTTATACATTGCACCGTAACGGAAACGTATCATCTCATTCTTTTCGAGAACATCCTCTTCTGTTCCTCTGTACTGACAGCGGATACAGCTGTAAATCTTGGTGTCTTTGTTATAAAACATATCGATGTCGAGGTCTCTCATAAAACAGGATGGACATCTGTAATTTAATTTGCCTTTTCCAAGTTGAGCCATGTTGCAAATACCTCCTTATCTGAAATTGTTTTCTTATATCCAAGCTTAAACATTGGTGAGAATGCATAACCTTCTTCAATATATCCCTCTGCGTCTGCGGATGCAGTCAGGGAAACTTTTGTCTCGATTGGCGGGATGACTGCGCTGACAGCAGTTGCTCCCTGAAGAGACTCGCTTCTGCATTTATATGCATAATCAATTTTCTTTTCTTCTGCACCTTCGCACTTAAGTACAACCGATGTCATGTCTTCCGGATACTCTGTAGTTCCGTAGCATGCAACCATATATTCGTCAAGAGTTACCTCTGCATCTGGATTGCTCATCTCTAAGATGTGACGCTCGATCTTGATATTGGAAGATCCTTCCTCGAAGTACTCTTTTGTCTGTAACTTAACAGTAAGTCCGTTAAACTCGATGGTTACCGGATCAAGTGTAAGGATTCTTGTCTTGCCTTCCTGTGAGAAGTGTGCATGAGTAGGACACAGACATAAGTCAACTTCCTCTCCCTTGTAAGATAACTTCGCACTTCTTACAGTTCCTTCACCAGCATAGTGTGTAAAGTATCCTGCACGATATTTCTCCTGAATCAGGAATGGATAAGATGCATCCTGTACGTGCTTTGTGCCGATACCAACCGGCCACTCAAGCTTTGCAGCGTATGGACGAAGGTCTACGATTGCACCACCCTGATCCATATTTACACATGCTCTCATAAATGGATCGCAGTACCAGAATAACTGCTTGTCAGATCCATAAAGAATATCTCTCCAAAGTGCACATTCCGGCTCTGTGTAACGATTCTCTTTTGTTACACCCTTCTTCTCTCTGTAATAGTCAGCGAACTCAGACATTGTCATATCGATGAGCTTGCCTTCTTTCTTTAACTTACCGTAGTAAGCACATCCATCGGTATAAGATTTCAGAAGAAGTTCGTATGGCTGCTCCCAACGTCCCATCTTGTTCATCCAGCCTGGTCCAACGAACATCATGTTGTAAGAATATCCGTTGTTGTACTTCTCAAGAGAACGATACTGATCGATCAGGTTGTAAAGATATGGATACTCCCATGTCTTTGTATCATAGATCATTCCACGAAGTACATTCTGTGGATGTGTTCCGAAGTTGGAACCATTTCCATCATAACATGCGATCAGGTCACGGGAAAGATGAGGGATTGCTACGATGCCGCTATCCTCTGCCTCGTTTGCTGCAGGTGCATGTGTGTTCTGCTTGGATGGAATCCATGGTGCCCATGGGCCTCCATCGAATAATGTATACCAGGAGTTGTTACAGGTATGGTATGCCTTTGGTCCTTCCTCCCAGCAGGTAGCAACTGCACATTTTACAGTTGGGTAAGTTGCTTTGATGTAGTTGATCAGATCCGCATCCATGTAGTATGAACTTGTGGACTCCGGATAAAAGCCGAAACGATCATGGAATTTTTCAAATACGTCGTTTACGATTGCTTTCTTGTCTTCCATGGAGAACATCCAGATGCAGAAATCTTTTGTTTTATATTTCTCACGGAACTCTTCACAAGGAAGTCCCAGTAAAGATAAACCAATCTCATCGCCGAACTCTTCGTGGTCGTGCTTTGCAATCTCAACAGCTTCATCGTTGAACAAAGATGCATATGTCATCTGGATTGTTACTTTTAATCCATTCTCATGTGCAAGTCTCTGCTGTGTCTTGAAAATATCCAAAGACTCTGTAAGTAATGCCTTATCTCCGATATCTTCTTCTTTTCCCTGTCCGGTCACAGTTGCAGAATACTCTGGAACCATCTCCGGGCGATGGATAATATTAACAATAAATTTGTCCATCCGTTTTTTCCTCCATAAGTTATGTATTATTTTATGATTGCTTTTGTTTTACAACATTGCGCAATCGGTTGTTCTGTAATTGTAGTATAGCAGTACTTATATGGGATGTCAATGTGCAATTTTGATATTTTTTGATTGTTTTTTTGCGCATTTTTACCAAATTGAATGCAAATTCGCTTTTTAGTTGCGCAATCGGTTGCAATTGAGTATTTTCGCGGTTCTTCTTCCTTTTTGATAAAATAATCCATTTATTACTTGCGCAAATTCAAGCATTTTTCTTCCTTTTGCGCTTTTTGTTTTCTTCAAAGAGCCTGAAACCAGCATGGAGAATCATAAAAATGGAGGATGGATACTTCTGTTTTAAAAGGAAAGAAGGGCAAAGTTAAATAAAATGTGCACTTGCTTTTACTGAATGGACATATGCAAAAGAAATATTAACAATGTCCACTAAAAAAGACTTTTTTGGATGGATACGAAAAAAGCGAATTGAAATGTCCAGTGTTTGAGATGATTTTGGACATATAAAAAAAAATATGTCATATTATCCAATTTACGTAATTTAAATGGATCTCATCACCAAAAAATTTTGCATATATCCATTCTTACAAAAAATTGTGGACCTGGTTTCATTCTTTTCTTCTATATGTCCATATCCGCAATTCAGGGAACTCTTTAACCCAAAGCCGAACATTACGGTTTCATTTCCTCTACAAAAAAACAGGTGTAATGTATAAAATTTTCACTTTTACACATTACACCTGTTTTTTTAAACTATTCAGAACCTCTTTTATTTTGTAGACTCTTTCAATATGACTTCATAAGAAAGCAACGTACGATCCGGAACCTTTTCATTTTCGATTTGTGCCAGCAGGTTCTTGCATGCCTCCATTCCGAGTTCCTTTGCATTAAAGGAAAGCGATGTGATTGAAGGAATGCTGTTCTCAAGAACAGAACTGTTGTAAAAAGATGCAACTTTGACATCATCCGGTACTTTGACATGCTCCTGCCGAAGCTTGCGCAACACCTGACTGCAGATGGCATCATCCATACACAGAATACAGTCTGCCTTTTTGTCCAGGGCATCTTCCACTGCCCGGTCAATAAACGGTTTCGTTTCGAGATTCATATAAACCAGAGACTCATCCATGTTCTGCTGCATCTGCTCGTATGCTTCTGTATATCCCTTATAACGGTTCTGCGTTACCACATAGGATTCACTTCCACCCAGCAGGGCAATGTGTTTCATTCCACGCATTAACAGCAATGAGGTCAGTTCCCTACATGCACTTTCATGATCATGATCGACCTGCTTTACTTTTTTATATGTGGTAGAACCGGTCGTAACAAATGGAGTTCTCTTTTCATTCAAAAGCTCAATCTGTGCATCATGTAAAAAGGTACGGAGTAGCACGACTCCATCGACTTTTCCGTTGCGCAGGATTCGCTCCAGACTCGACACATCATTTTCCTCGCAGATGCACAAAAGAATATCATACTCGTTCATTGCGGCAATCTCCTGTATTCCGGCAATTACCTCCTGAAAAAAAGGCAAATCCACTAAAGCATAATTGCTTGGCATCACCACGCAGAGATTGAACGTCTTGGATTGTGCCAGTCCCCTTGCAATGACGTTTGGCTTATAATCATGCTCATCAATATAATTTAAAACCCTTTGCCGGGTCGCCTCGCTGATTCTACCCTTGCCGGATATGGCCCTGCTTACCGTTGTCTTTGACACTCCAAGTGCTTCTGCCACATCGGCGATTGTAATATTATTCCCCATTCTTTTTCTCCAGTTTTCCCAGCTTTTTCTTGGCATCTACAAGTATCTGATAATTTTTCACCTTGCTTTTCGCATTGCTGTTCAACTTATCATACGCTTTCTGTGCCTTGTCAATTACATCTTTGGAATCCAATGTCACATCACCAATGGCAGCGATCAGTTTATCGACTGCTTCTGCAGCCTTCTGGTCGACATTAGCATTTGCTTCGGTTCCTTCCAGTTCATATACCAGAACCGGATAATTCTTGGAAACATTTTCAAAAATCACTTTTGCTGCACTTGGTGGAAGGTTGATACATCCATGTGATCCAGCTGTCTTGTAGATACTTCCTCCAAAAGAGCTTCTCCAATATGCATCATGCATACCTACATTTCCTGCAAACGGCATCCAGTAAGTAACCGGTGTCTCATAATTTTCTCCACGTAATGTTGCATTCTTTTCAGTATAAGTAATTCCATATGCGCCTGTCGGTGTTGCATTTCCCTTCGAAACATTTCCTGAGACAAAATCAGTCTCAATTACAAGCTTTCCCTTCTTATATAAGAACAGATGCTGTGCAGTCAGATTGATTTCTACGTAAGAATCTCCAAAGTCATTTCCGTCATGACTGTTGGCCGTCATAGAATAATTCAGATCACGGGTAACTGCTTTTCCTGCCTTGATGTCATCGATGATCTGATTAACTTCTGCCTCATTGTCTACCTTCCAGCCATAATGACTAAGCGGAATTGTAACGGTCTTTCCGTAGGAAGTCTTTAACTTCTTGGCCATATAACAGGTATTGTATTTCTTTGCCAGCGTATTTACATATTCTTCCACTTTTTTCTTGCTGAGTACCGGCTTCAGATTCTTATTCAGACGCATCCAATCACTATATACGGATGCATCCAATACCTCGCTGCTTTTTCCAATCTGATAAGTAATACTTGCTTTTGAATATTTGTTCATGCTGTCAACTGCATGTGCCAGTTCTTTGTTATCGTCAAAAACCGTCGGATTTATGTACACCCCCGCTTTATCGAGATTCAGTTTCTCCACGAGACCGTTTACTGCATCATCTACAGCTTTGTACATTTTATCATCGTCAATTTTTGTGCCCATCACACACGGAACGATTGTATAGCCATCTTTTTTGCTGTAGGAAGAAACACCTGCATTCTCCGGATCTACCTGCTTACTTTCATCCATGCATTCCAGACCATCTATGGCTCTCTTTGTTTTCTCTTCATCAAAAGCGACCAGCGTCTCGCTTTTTAAAGTTTCCTTTTGGAAAAGCTTTACCGGCCATGCAAAACCATTCTGCTTCTTGATTAAATTATCTGTATCATCGTTCCACTGTGGTTCCAAATCAATATCCGATCCTGCAATCTCTTCTGTCTTTCCATCTCTTGTCTTTAATTTGAGTACATAGGAATGAATATCGTCATTTGCTACACTTTTTACTTTTTTTGCTGAATAGCCGCCAACGCTTCTTCCATTTAAAGTTGTCTGCGGATAAAAATGATGCATAAAATAAATACTCGTCCCCACATATACAACAACCAGTGCTGCAATCGCGCCAAGCATTATCCGTCTATTTTTTGCACTGTTTTTTCTTCTTTTGTTTCTTCCCGGCGTTTTCCATGCCGCTTTTTTCTTCTCGTCCACGCTCAAATTTGCATCCTCTCTAACATTTTCTCACTCAATCCCTTATTATACAATAACTAAAATCCTTGTCAACATACGGAAAATCTTAATTATTTACAAAAAATTATTAACAATATTTTTTCCTATTGTAGCTCTTTAAAAGCAGTGATATAATCAACAACTGTAAGAGCTTGCATATCTTATTTATATGCATGAACAGCGTTTTCAGACCAATCAAAAGAGGTATCTGTATGTTTGCAAATTTGCGTAAGCTTCTCCAATACCAAATTCAATATTTGTACGAAAACTATAAGCACCTGTTGCTTCTTTTATATTTTTGCATCTATCTGCCATGGTTCGGATATGTGGAAAAAACGGTGACAACCCATTTTCATGTAATCCATGTGCCATTGGATGATTATATTCCGTTCTGCGAATATTTTGTCATCCCTTACCTGTTGTGGTTTGGGTATGTTGCGTGGGGCATTGCTTATATGGCATTACATAACAAGTCGGATTACTACAAACTGTGTACATTCTTGTTTACGGGAATGACCATTTTTCTGATCATTTCCACGGTATATCCGAATGGACATTTTCTGCGTCCTTATTATTTTACGCACCACAACATCTTTACAAAATTGTGTGAGTTTTTATATGCCACGGATACGGCAACCAATTTGTTTCCAAGTATTCACGTATATAATTCTCTTGGTATTCACTTTGCAGTCATGCAAAATGAGCATCTGCGAAAAAATAAAACCGTTCAAGCTGTTTCTTTCATTTTAATGATCAGCATCATTCTTGCCACTATGTTTATCAAACAGCATTCTGTCTTTGATGTATGTACAGCATTTTTACTTGGATTTGTGATGTATCAGCTCGTTTACAAACGCAACTGGTCAAAATCATCCTCTTCCCAGCCACAGAAAACACGCAAGAAATTTTCTATCGAATAAAGTATGGAACCATTTTCTCATACGGCAAAAAAGGTTGCACACTGTGAGTGATACAGTGTGCAACCTTTTTATTGTGATTTCCGCTCGATCAGATACCGATACAAAGGATCGATTATCCGGAAAATTTCTTTTTGATTATTCTGTTGGGCCAGGAATTCTTCATTCAGATCATTTGTCTGCATCCGATTGCGTTCCTCTGATTTAACAATCTCTTCATCTGCATTGCGTAACATAGACATTTTATTCTGGATTTCTATGAAATCATCCGTCAACGGATTCTGACTTAATGTATCTGCTTTATTGACCGCATCCTGACAAAGCTTCATCATTTTTGATATCGCAATATTGTTTTCTTTCAGTAAAGTAATAAGGTAATGCACCTGCTTTTCCAATTCATTCAGCCGTTCATCTGACTGTTCTAACTGTTCTCTAGTCTGTGCAATAACTTTGTCATAGTTTACTGTATATGTCCGGATATTCTCTGCTGCTTCCACAAACTGTCTTCCATCCTCGCCGAGACGTCCTGCCTCAATCGCTGCCTGCAATGACAATACTCCCATCTGTTTTCCGAACTCTTCCATTTGATCAAGATTCTCACGGCAAGACTGGTTCTGCGCCTTATAATCGGATGGAAACTCGCTGATATATTTTGAAGGAGTGGTAAAATGTTTGTTGGCATCTACCAGTCCGCTCATCGCATCCAAAAGCTTATGAAAATCTTCGTCTGCTGCCTGCTGTTGCAATTCCTTCTCCTGAACTCTCTGCTGATAATCATTAACAATTACACCAAGATTGTTTTCGATTTCTGTATTACCGGATGCCAGAGTGATAGCATTGTTCATGTTCTCACTAATCTGTGTGACATCTATAGCCACCTGACGATAAGACTCCGCAAGTTCTGCTACGCTGGCATCAAACATGTCTTTCTGTTCTTCCATTTCTGCAAAAAATACATTATCTCTATTAATTTTATTTTTTAACTGTTCAATTTCTTCCTGGCTGATCTTATTTCTGCCGAACATTTACTACCCTCCACCAATCAGGTTTTCATAGAAAACTTGATACTATCTGTTAAACTACTTCTATTTTACAATGCCAAAGTGCTTTTTTCAACGATAATATTGTATTTCAAACTGAAGCGTTTCACTGTCTTTGTATATATTGAGCTTTGGAGAATATACAATAGATATCTGCATGTTATTCTCTCTTCCGTGAAACGCTTTGTCCACTTCCTGTGTGCCATACTGTTCCATCAGATACGTCTGCATGGCTTCAATATCGCCAAAGTAAATTGCCGACAGTGGACGTCCCTGTTGGGAAATCAAGGTCATGCGAAGCACATTCTGATTTTTGCCAACAATCCACATACGACTGATTTTCAAATTCCGGTCCGCAAAAACGGGCTTGGGATTGTCTTTGCCAAATGGCGCAAGAATTGAAAATTCCTCCACCAGAGCATTGGTCACATAATCCACCGGCATCGGCACATCAATGTGAATCGTCTGCACCATCTCCTCTGCACGAAACGGACAGTTTTCATTCATCTGTTTTCGGAATGCCTCCACATTCTCTTCCGGAAGCGACAAACCGGCCGCCATCGGATGTCCTCCGAACTTTGTCAGCAGATCACTGCATTTACACATCTGTTCATACATTGAATATTCTTCGGTCGAACGGCCACTGCCTTTTACTCCATCCTCCCCTTTCGTGAGAATAAAAGTCGGACGATAATAGTATTCCCGGATACGACCAGCAATAATACCTGCAATGCTCTCATGCACATTCGGCAGATACAGGATAAGTACCGGATCATTTTCATAACCGCCCTCTTCCACAAGCTGCTTTGCCTCTTCCACACCCTGTCTTGTCATCTCTTTCCGCTCTTCATTCAATATAACCAGTTCATCCGCGACTTCTGCCGCTTCCTCCAGACTTTCCGAAATGAATAAACGCAGTGCACGGCGGGCCGTATCGAGTCTTCCCGCCGCATTGATACACGGTCCAAGAACAAATCCGAAATGATAGGTATCAATCTGCTCCGGCAAGAGCCCACACCGGCTGATCAGTGCCCGCATGCCAATGTTCGTCGTATGGTGGATTCTTTTTAATCCTTCCCGGACAAGAATACGATTCAATCCGGTCAGAGACATAATATCACCAACGGTTGCAAACGCGACAAACTCCAGCAGCTCTTCCGCCTCTTTCTGTTCGATGTTGTTTTTTTCATACAATGCAACGATAACTGCCCATGCAACGCCTGCACCGCACAGATCCTTGTATGGAAATGCACATGTCTTCTGATGCGGATTGACGATAGCATCTGCTTCACTGCGCATGTAGATGCGCTCCCCATCCACATCTTTGAACGGTATTTCATGATGATCCGTCACAAGAACTGTCATTCCTGCTTCCTTTGCATAAGCAATTTCTTCGATTGCAGTAATTCCATTATCGCAGGTCAGAATCGTATCCACACCACATTCGAGTGCTTCTGTAATCAGATTCCGGTTCAATCCATATCCATCCGTAATACGGTTCGGTATCGCCACATCCACCTGTGCCCCACATCTGGTCAGCGCACGATACAAAATATAGGAAGACATTACTCCATCAATATCATAATCACCGATAATCCGTATCTTTGCTTTTTCGTTTATCTTCTGATCCAGTAACTCCACCAGAAGATCCAAATCCTGCATCAAATGAACATCCGGAAGTTCCTGCAGCGTTCCTGCCAGAAAGCTATGTATCTCCTCATCCCCGATGACTTCCCTGTTTCGAATGATCCGCGCCGTCACCGGATCAATATGAAATTTATTTCCAATCCCTTTAAAATCGGCCCCTTTATTTATGACCATCCACTGTTCCATATTCTACCTGTTCCAATCGTAATCCCTGCGGTGGCGCGGTGTAGCCGGCCAGTTCCCGCTTTTTTGCCTCCAGAAGTGCTTTCATGCTCTCCGGACTTCTTTCCTTACGCCCCACTTCAATCAGCGTACCAGTAAGAATCCGTATCATATTCTGCAAAAAGCCGTCTCCGGTATAAAGAATCGTAATCTCATCCTCTTTTTGCACAAAAGAAATATTCATAATTGTGCGCACCGTGGACTTTTTCATATGCTTATTTCCACAAAAAGCGACAAAATCATGTGTTCCAATCAACAACTGTGCAGCCTGTTCCATAAGCCCGACATCCAATGGCTCTCCATACTGATAAAGATACCTGCGGTCAAACACCGAGGGAATGGGACTTGTCCGTATCCGATAACTGTATGTTTTGGACACCGCATGAAAACGGCTGTGAAAACGCTCATCCACTTCTTCGATCTGTATCACTGCAATATCTTCCGGGAGAAAATTCCAGAATGTTTCCATGAGCTGTTCTTTGGAAAAGTATTCTTCGATATGAAAATTTGCCACCTGCCCATTGGCATGTACTCCGGCATCGGTTCTTCCGGAACCAATCACTTCTACCGGATGGCCGGCAAGTTTGGAAAGTACCATTTGAAGTTTTCCCTGAATGGTCGCATCCGTGGACTTTTGCACCTGCCAGCCTTTATATCTTGTTCCATCATATTGAACAATTATTTTGTAATTTTTCATTGTACTTCCTCTATCATGTAATTTGATAAATTTGCTGTTTTCTATTTAATCACAAAGTATTTGGATTGTCTAGCTGTACAATCAGCGAAGTTCGGCAATACGGGATACCGCGACATAGATATCCGAGATCCGGTACCAGGTCGGATAATCGACCACGCCCGTCGCCGGAAGACCGAACACAGACTGGAATTTTGCCACAGCTTCCTTCGTACGGCTTCCGTATATGCCATCTGCCGTGATCGAAGGAATTGCAGGGTATGCCTGCGAAATTCTCTGCAGCTGTTCCTGCAACTGCCGTACTTTCTCTCCACTTGATCCGATGCTCAGATTATATCCCGGCCAGGAAGCCGGAATCCCCGATATCCCCTGTGCGGTATTAATGTACATATCATTGCCATAATAATTGCGCAGAATATCAATTGCAGAATATCCCTGATCCCCCAGATATTTACTGCCCCACTGCGACATCCAGTTCGGGCAGCTGACGCGCTGTCCGTCACAATACTGAGTGAGTATCGGTTGACGCACATTTGGCCTGGATAGATAATTTTCAAACATCTCATCCACAATCCGCGAAATGCTCTGGAAATAATTTCTTCCATATATAAACTTGTGATCATAAGCCGTAGACGAAGTAATTGTAAAATTATAACCTTTTCCCCTATACCACTCCGTGTATACACGATTCAACGTAAATGACATAATTGCCAGCACATTTGCCCGTATGGCGGCATCCGGCCACGTCGCATAAATTTCACTCGACGCGACATTTTTAATGTAATCCCGATAACGGACATAATAATCCGAAGCGGTAGTATCGCCCGGTGCACCATCATGTACCACAATATATTCCGGAATTACCACACGGCTCAGTACAATCTCGCCGCTCTCTTTCATTGGCTTGATTTCTTCCTCCGGAATCTTCGGCGGATACTCCGCATACAGTGTGTGTGCAGCTATCACAATCGTATCGATTCGGTCGCCCGGTGCATCTTCCATCTCCATCCTTACATTTTGAATCGCCGTTTCCCCAGGAAGGACGTTAATCGCCGAAACCGTAATATCCCGATATCCCGGGGCCTGCACGCGAATCGTATATTCGGCATACGGCTGCTCTTCCGAGGGTTCCATAGAATATTCGAGTGGAGGCGCATTAAGCGTAAGTTCTTCACTATTTCCGGAATCATCCGCACTCACCTCCTCAATCGTCTGTGACGGATTTCCCGTATAAGATATGGAAATTTTTGCTCCCTGTACCGGTGTTCCGTTCGATTCATTTGTCAAATGAATGCTCAAGGTTCCTGTGTCCACATTTTCATTTACATTCTGATTCAGATCCATATAAGACCCTTTATGTTTTCTCATGCTATTGTATGCAGAGTTTCTACAATGCGTTACTTGAAAAAATAAGTTTAACTTTGGTATAATATACATATATTAAATTGTTAAATATAAGGAGGATTTTCATGCATACATTTCAACCATATCCAATCGACATGTTAAATATGAACCCATTTACCAAAATCGGAAAAGAATGGGCTTTGATTTCCGCAGGAGACAAAAACAAATGCAACACCATGACCGTCAGCTGGGGCGGTGTCGGCGTTCTCTGGGGCAAAAATGTTGTCTACATCTTTATCCGTGACAGCCGCTACACAAAAGAATTTATTGATAACGGAGAATTTTTCTCCATGTCTTTCTTTGATGAGAAGTACCGTGATGCATTGAGCTATTGCGGAAAAGAAAGTGGCCGCAATGTTGATGACAAATTCAAAGGTGCCGGTCTGACACCGGCATTCCGCCACAATATTCCTTATCCGGATGAGGCAAATCTCGTTCTTCTTTGCCGCAAGATGGCCGCTGTTCCGATTACAGAAGATTCCTTCATCGATCCACAGATCATGCCAAAATGGTACAGTGACCACAATATGCATGTAATGTATGTCGGAGAAATCATCGAGGCAGTTGCACGATAATATCCAAATAAACGGTGCGCTTGATGCATACTTTCACATGAAAAGAAAAAGAGACGATTGCGATTGCAACCATCTCTTTTTCTTTTCTGTTTATTTTACTATCTGCACTCTGTGCTGATAGATTCAATTGCTACTGATCCACCTCGCACAACCGAGATATTTTTAAATTTCTTTTTTAATATGGCAATCAGATCATCATGTTTCTGTTCGGTTCTTCTGCACTCAAGCATAACACTGTGCACACCGATATCCACCACATCCACACGCATCGCCTGTGCAATCTGGAATACCTCCGTCATCTGTGTTTCATTGATATCCATGATTTTAACAAACATCAATTCCTTCAGACGAAGCGGTACATCCGTCAGATCAATGACTTTAATAACTTCCACCATACGGTTTAACTGTTTTTTGATCTGCTCAAACGTAATATCATCGCTTGCAACACTGATCGTCATACGGGAAACACTTTCATCTTCGGTTGTTCCTACGGTCAGTGACTGTAAATTATAGGATTTTCCGGAAAAAAGTCCGGAAACTTTTGCCAATACACCTACCTGGTTTTCTACATATAACGCGATCCAGCGCTTTTTCATCTCAGACATATTTTCCCCTCCTCTATTTTAAGATCATTTCGCTCATAGGATTTCCGCTTTTTACCATCGGAAGTACCAATTGATCTGTTGCAATCATAAATTCAATGATGGTCGGTGCATCTTTATGCTTTTTTGCTTCCTCAAAAGCCGCATCAATATCTGCCTCATTCTCCACACGGATGCCATATGCCCCGTAACTTTCTGCAAGTTTTACAAAATCCGGTGTGTATTTCGGGCATGTCTCATTCGGTCCCTTACAGTCATTCGGACATCCCGGACGTTTTCTCAGACAAGTCGCACTATAACGTTTTCCGTAAAACAGCTCCTGCATCTGGCGCACCATACCAAGATAATAATTGTTCAAAAGACAGATTGTAATGTTCGTTCCCTGTGTTACCGCAGTCGCCATCTCCTGAATATTCATCTGGAAGCCGCCATCTCCAGTCACAAGTACAACATCTTTGTCACGGTTTGCAATCTTGGCACCGATTGCAGCCGGGAAACCAAAGCCCATCGTTCCAAGTCCACCGGAAGTGATCAGCTGGCTCTCCTCATCTAATTCCAGGTACTGTGTTGCCCACATCTGGTGCTGTCCGACATCAGTAACATAAATGCTGTGTGGAAATTCTTTATTAATGTGTTCCATGATCATCTGCGGACTTAATCCACGATCCCTGCACATCGCCAATGGATTTTCTTCATCCCACTGTCTGATCTGCGCCAACCACTTTTCAGTCTTCTTTGGCTCCGCCCACTCAATCAGTTTCTCAAGCGCAGTCTTTGCATCCGATACGACCGGTACATCAACGACTACGTTACGGGAAATGGAAGCGGTATCCACATCAATATGTACAATCTTTGCATGCGGTGCAAACTCATTCAGATCACCGGTAATACGATCGTTAAAACGGGTTCCAATGGAAAACAACACATCACACTCTGTAACTGCAATATTCGCCGCATATTTTCCATGCATTCCACAGTTGCCGATATACAGTGGGTGCGTGGTAGGAATCGCGCCTTTTCCCATAATGGTTGTAACAACCGGTACATTTTCCTTTTCCACAAACTCCTGCAGCAGTTTGTTCGCATGTGCAATATTCACACCGCCACCTGCAAGAATCAGCGGTTTCTTGGCAGACTTTAAAAGTTTATACGCACGTTTCAACTGTCCCACATGTACACTGTTGATTGGCTTATAGCCACGGATATCCACGTGATCCGGATAAACGGCAGAGCCGGATGCAGTCTGAATATCTTTTGGAATATCAATCAGAACCGGTCCCGGCTTTCCTGTCTTTGCAATATAAAAAGCCATCTTGATGATTTTTCCAAGGTCCTCACGATTTCGTACGGTAACACCATACTTTGTGATACTTCGCGTCATTCCAACAATGTCCACTTCCTGGAATGCATCGTTTCCAATCAGTCCAAGTGGTACCTGTCCGGTGAAACACACAAGCGGAATGCTGTCATAATGTGCATCCGCAAGACCAGTCACAATATTTGTTGCCCCAGGTCCGCTCGTCACAAGACAAACTCCGACTTTTCCTGTTGATTTTGCATAACCTTCTGCCTCATGAATCAATCCCTGCTCATGGCGCGGCAATACCAGATCAATGAAATCTGTCTTATATAATTCATCAAACAAATCTGTAACGGTTCCACCCGGATACCCGAATATGGTATCTACGCCCTCTTCCTGCAGAGCCTTTACGAATAATTTTCTACCTGTGATATCCATAATATGTATTTCCTCCTAAATCAGTCCAAATCTTCGAAGTATAAAAATCCAGAATGTCAATGTAAACGCTGCCAGAAGTGTCGTTGCCACGATCACACTTGCGGTCAGTATTCCATCATTCTTCATATTTTTTGCCATAATATAGCAACTTGGTGTCGTCGGAGATGCCAGCATGATCAGAATTGCTACCATCTTCTCCCCGCTAAAGCCCAAGACTGCCGCCAATGGTAAAAATACCAGAGGCTGGAAAAATAGTTTAATCGATGCCGCCCAGAGCGTCGGTTTGATTTTTGCAAGGGCTTTTCGTCCTTCAAAACCAGCTCCTAACACAATCAGTGCCAGAGGCGTGGCAAGCTGCGCCACAGAGTTGATTGTCTTATCCACAATAACCGGGAAATGAACACCAAGTAACGCTGCGATCAATCCCAGTACAATGGAAATGATAATCGGGTTCTTTGCAATATTGACACATGCTTCTTTGATCTTTCCGGTATTCTTATCCGCTCCATCATCGTTTGCCTCAAATGTAAGCACAATGACCGAATAAACATTATACAACGGCACCGCACCGATAATCATAAGCGGCCCCATCGCAGAGGAACCATAAATATTACTGATAAAAGCCAGCCCCATGACTGCTGCACTGCTTCGGAAGGATGCCTGGACAAAAGCACCACGCATCGTTTTGTCTTTCAGAAAAACTTTCGTCAGTCCCCAGATTATCCAGAAGCACATAGTACTTACGAGGGCACAGAACAAAACAAATTTCAAATCAAATACTTCCCGGATATCGACTGCCGCAATATCGCGAAACAGCATAAACGGCAGGGTCACGCGGAAATTAAATTTATTGGCCACGGTGACGAAATGCTCATCCAGCATTCCAATCTGATGGAGTACCCATCCAATCACCATCACCAGAAAAATCGGAAATGTTACGCTGATACTAAATATAAAATCACTCATGTTATCTTCTTTCGTACTTATAGAAATAAAATTCTAAATCAAAATACGTCTGCTCATCGCTGTCAGCCGTAATCTCCCACTCCGGCTTTTCGTCCAAATTCGGAAAATATGCATCTGCATCGTATGCATAATCAATCTTTGTGATGTGTGCCACATCGCACTCATCAAGAAGCTGCTCATATATTTTTTCGCCTCCGATGACATATACATCCTCACTGTTATATTTCTTTAATTCCTCATGAAGTTCATCCAGGGAATGTACGATAATGGCATCATTCACTTTATAATTTGGATTGTGGGTAAGCACAATGTTCGTTCGGTTTTTGAGTGGAAGTCCGTTCGGAAAACTCTCCAGTGTTTTTCTTCCCATCACTACGACTTTTCCCGTCGTTGTCTCACGGAAAAACTTCTGGTCCATCGGGATACGCACCAGCAACTCGTTATTTTTGCCGATCGCCCAGTTCTTGTCAACTGCTGCAATAAGATTCATCTCGTCTGCCTCCTATATTGCAACCGGAATATTTTTAATCTGTGGACCGGTCACATAATCTGTAATCGTAATATCATCTGTCGTAAACTGATAAAAATCCTTGACATCCGGATTTAATGAAAACTTCGGTGCCGGATGCTGCTCTCTTTGAATCAGCTCGCGCACAAGGTCAACATGCCGGTCATAAATGTGCGCATCTGCAATCACGTGTACCAGTTCCCCGACACGCATGTCACATACCTGTGCAAGCATATGCATCAGCACCGCATACTGGCATACATTCCAGTTGTTCGCAGTAAGGACATCCTGTGAACGCTGATTTAATACAGCGTTCAAGGTCAGTTTGTCGTCTCCCTTTTTCTGTGTCACGTTAAAAGTCATGCTGTATGCACACGGATATAAATTCATCTCATGCAAATCGGCATGCACATAAATATTCGTCAAAATTCTTCTGCTGAATGGATTGTGCTTTAAATCATAGATGACACGATCCACCTGATCCATCATGCCTTCTTTGTACTGATGCTTCACACCAAGCTGATAGCCATAGGCTTTACCGATGGAACCATTTTCATCCGCCCATTCATCCCACACAGTACTTTTTAAATCATGAATATTGTTGGATTTGCGCTGCCAGATCCACAACATCTCCTCGGTACAGGTCTTGATGGCCGTCTTACGCAGGGTGATTGCCGGAAATTCTTTTGATAAATCGTATCGGTTTACCACACCGAATTTCTTGATGGTATATGCACTTGATCCATCCTCCCAGTGCGGGCGGACCAGTTCTCCTTCTGTGCTGGTACCATTATCTAAGATATCATTACACATGTCTACAAAGATTTTATCTGCCAAACTCATGAAAGTCCCTCTTCTTTCTTTTTTACATAATCTCTATTCTAGCGAATTTTCACAAAAAAGTCTATGATAATATTTGTTGTACAATCAGTCGGTACTCCGGCATCGACTGACATTTTTGTATCTGTTTTAAACATTTTGCCTTGTCTGGGAAAAACCGGATCAGATAAAACCAGATTTCTTTCATATGACCAACCACATCCCTGTCACCCGAAAAAATCTCCGTATAGCCATCCACGATTTCATTATGGAATGCTTTGATCTGCTTTTTGTCTGCTCTGTCATGCCCCTGAATTTCTCCAGCCAGGCCAGGGTTTGCAAGAAGCCCTCGCCCGATCATTATCCGGTCTGTCTGTGGGAAACGCTTTGTGAACGCCTGATAATCTTCCACGGTATTGATGTCACCATTATAGCACAATGGCATAGGAAGTCTGTCCACGGCATACGCAAAAGCTTCCATATGCGGAGTATTTTTATAAAAATCCGTCCGCACGCGCGGATGAATGATCAACTCTTCCAAGGGATATTTTTCATAAACCTTGCAGATATCCTCCCATTCCGTCGGAAACTCTACACCGATACGTGTCTTGATAGAAATTTTAAGCGGACACACCCGAAACGTCTCGTCAAGAAAACGATCCAAAGCCACCGGATCTCCGAGAATCCCTGCACCTTTTTTCTTTGACACCACGGTTCCCGATGGACAACCGCAGTTTAGATTCACACTCTCAAATCCCATATCCTGCAGCTGCTTTCCCATCATTTCCATGTCTTTTGCATCATTTACCATCAACTGTGGTACCAGTTTGATTCCCGGATTGTTTTCCGGAATGAGATCCCGGATTATTTTTTTATTCATCCGCTTGGCTGCCGGGAAAAATGGTGTAAAAAATTTATCAATATACGGGAAGTGATGTGCAAATGCATTGCGCACAATATATCCGGTTACCCCCTCAAGAGGCGCTAAATAAAACTGCATACCGTTCTCCTTTTTCTTTCCTAAATAGCACGAAAATGCCCAGACACAAGAAAGCACCCCTTCTCATGTCTGGGCCATCAGACGTCTTTGTCTTGCGTGACATTTTTCAAATGCCACCTTTAATATGGCGCACCCCGTTTCACACAAGGCTGCCCGCTGGCATATGCGTCTTCGAGAATCTTGTTAATACAGATCTCACAGATATCTCCATTGCGGTCCTGCACCCGGATCACATGGCAGGTAACCCATTGGTACTTATCGCCACGCCCCTTCTGATAAAGCTTGGCACATACCTCACGCTTCCCCTGTCCGAACAGCCGCAACAGTCTTTCTCTGGAAAAATTCTCCAAAAACACACTCTGATAATTCGGATGAATAAACTCCACACCAAAATCGATCAGATCATCAAATCGTCCGCTTGCCGGCAGATCTCCGGCTAAGAAACCATCATCCTTGATCATGGTATACGTATTCTTGGTCAGATTGGCAGATACAATCATCGGATACGCCTGCGAAACCGCTTCGAATACAGATAAAACCTCTTCTACACTAATTCCATTTAGTGCTTCAAATTCTTCAAATGTTTTTCCACATTTCATCTTCGAGCACCTCCCAATTGATAGCCCTTTTGTTTCTTTCCTTCCCCTATGCTCCTATTATAAAAGTCCTTGAAGTTTTTTACAATATACAAAATAGGTTATCCGTAAGGATTTTGCTTTTTATTTATCATTCTCCATACGCCAGTTGATGCATCTCTGTAAGTATTCCACATAGTCCGGGTTTTTGCACATTCCTTTTCCACGTGTATCTGAAATTTTTGCCACATCCATGCCATTGCATGCCGTCGTCTTCATAACAATATTCAGCGCCGGCACATCCGTATCATTACTGATATATGTGCCGATTCCAAAAGCGACTTTTACACGGCTGTTAAAGTAATTGTATAGCGCATTTGCTTTTTCGAAGTCTAAGGCATCACTGAAAAGAAGTGTCTTACTGGTCGGATCAATGCCAAGCTTTTCGTAATGTGCGATCATTTTCTCGCCCCACTCGAAAGGATCTCCACTGTCATGACGCACACCACTGAACAGTGTCGCATAGGTCAGCTGAAAATCCCGCAGGAAGCAGTCCGTTGTAATGGCATCTGTCAGCGCAATACCATTTAACACACCATACTCTTTTACCCATGCATCGAGTGCATACCAGTTCGAATATGCCGGATTATGTTTATGATTTCCCTGTCCCACACACATAATCCATTCATGTGCCATAGTGCCAACCGGTTTGAGGTGATATTTCTTTGCAAGATAGACATTCGATGTCCCAACGAAAACAGATTCTTTCAGTTTTACTTCACTGAACTTTCTTACTGCCAATTCCTGTGTCTGTGCAGAAAGTCTTCTTCGCAGGCCAAATTCACTGAATGCTCCGATACAATATGTTCCGTTCAATGCCTCTAACTTCTCATCGAGACGTTTCTCAAAGCTTGCCTCCAGCTTCTTGTAATCGTAAGCCATCCGGAAGTACACTTCATTGACAATGGCAAGTGTCGGAATCTCATACATCGAAGTATTCAGCCAGGTACCGAATGTCTCAATGGACAGACCGCACGGTGCATCTTCTGTAATCTGAAAGTCCGCATAGCGTGGCTGCCACAAACGAAGGAAATCAGTATAAGAACCCTTGATCCATGTAATATTATGAAGATATTCCAGCTCTTCTTCTGTAAAACGAAGATCACAGTATGCCTTGATCTGTTCTCTGATTTCTTCTACCATCTCCGGTGTAAAATGCACATCCTGATTGCGGCATTTGAATGTCCATGTGGTCTTGTAGTCGGAAAACTGGTGATAAATCGCCTGACCCATGGAAAATTTATACATATCGGTTTCTAATAAACTGTTGATAATCGGTTCTAATTTCATAATTTTATTCTCTCTTTCTCTCTTTGAACATCCATTTATTGCCACATTCAGATGATGTCTACCTGACAGGTTTTCATTGCTTCGATTGCAGTACTGTGGGACTGCGGTGTCACACATGCACAGGCATTTTCTATTACACAGATACGCATCTCCGGCACATATGCTTTCGCAATCATCACATTGCTGATCACACAGATTCCGGTACATACGCCGCAAAAATGAATCTCAGTCTCCTCTCCTTTATATTTTTCACATAATGTTTTCAGCAGATTGCCAAGTTCGAGACTTCCAAAAGTCGGTTTACATACCATATGAAGATTTTTACAGGACTGACATGCCACCTGGATTTCATCCACAATCTCCCAGCCTTCCGTTCCCTCGATACAATGTTCCACCGGAAGATATTTTCCTTCCTGTGTATGCAGATATGTCTGATCATGTGTATCCTTTGTCAAAACAATCTCATCATAATTTCCTTCTGCTACTACCTTTACCACTTCCGGAATGGTTGCTGCACATTCAGCATTTCCAAGCACTCCTATGGTGAAATCCTTTTGCATGTCTACAATCACTAATATTTTTTTCATAACCTATTCCTCACAATACTGATATAAAGCTGCCTTCCGGTTTCCTGACAATGGTTTACCGCTTTTTCCAAGTGAAACCACTTTGTTTTTTACTTTACTGCGAAAATTTGTTTTATATAATTCTTCCCCAAGGATGACCTCATATACTTTCTGCAGATCCGGCAGGGTAAATTCTCTCGGTACAAGATTAAAAGCGACATCCGTGTAAGAAACTTTATTACGAAGTCTCATAAGTCCTTCGAGAATGATCTGCGCATGATCAAATGCCAATGCTTCCTCGCTGATTTGTTCCGGGATATAATTTTTTATCTTTAACACACCGTTCGGAAACTCCTTCTCGATCAAAGCATATTCTATGGAAATATTCCGTTCCTTGTTCTGAAGCTTTATCTTATGGTTCTCATACGTGATCTGAAACCAGAGTGCCTCCTTTGCATCATCTCCCGCTTTTGCCTCGCCTGCCTTGTCATAAGGAAGAAGTGCAATGTATGCGATATCAATGACACGCATACGCGGATCTCTGTCCGGCTGGCTCATCGTATAGAGCTGCTCGAGATACACGTCTTGCAGTCCTGTCTCCTCGTGCAGTTCTCTGGCAGCCGCATGATAGGCAGATTCATCGATATCCACAAATCCTCCCGGCAACGCCCAGCTATTGATATATGGATGGTTCTTTCTTTGGATCAGAAGTATTTCCATTCCTTCTAACTTCTGCATCATACGAAGCACCATCATATCTACAGTGACTGATGGACGTTTATAATTTCCCGGCTGATACCGAGCCAGAAACTCTTTTTCAGTAAGTCCGTCTACATTTACTTTTTCCATTCTGTTCTCCCGCATCTTATTGAGTAGTAATTTGCTACCTTGTTTTATATAATAGTAGTTTTTTGCTACTATGTCAAGAAAAATTTACATATTCTTTCAAAAATAAAATATGCGCTTACTTTTTCTCCATATAGTAAAAATGCACCGGCAATTTTCATTGCCGGCGCAACGCCTCTTTCCTATTTCAATGCCAAAGTTTATACTATTGTACATTTTTCCCTGGAAATGCAAGATTCGTACTCACATGCATCGGATATATATTTTTATAACGATAAATGCTCAATACAATGCCAACAAGGACATAACATAATACGATATTGTTTCCACCTGCGGACAGGAACGGAAGAAATGTCCATGCGGTTGGAACTATCCTCATATTGATCAGAATATTTGCCCCCAGATTCATCAGAAAAATCATACCACAGCCACATCCCATGGCAAGTCCCAACTGATTCTTCTGCTGCAAAGATGCACTGAAAATAAATACTACAAGTACCGCCAGCAGACAGCAAACAATAATTGCTGCAAGCAGACCGTAACTTGCGGTCACATAACTCAAAATAAAATCCCTGTTACCGTCCTGCACAAATCCCAGAAACTTCATTCCGCTGTTACCGATCCATTTTGCATTGTCTCTTACCGAATCCAACATTGATGCATAATACGCAAGACCATCACTGTCCATATAAAAACTTTGTACTCTTTCTATATAATATCCCAGTGAACCTCGCATCAAAACCAAAGCACCCAGGCCTCCAACCGGAAATCCGAATGCGACCAGTCCCATCAGTATAAATGCCCTCTTCTTCGCAACCTGGAACCAGCCTTTCCAAATCCCGATCATAAGCACCACCAGCATCGACACAAACAACATCAGAGCCAATGGCATGCGTGGAAGCCGGATAGCTATATAAACAGGTAACAGCATCCATACGATCGATTTCACAATTCCCGCATATCCCTCTCCGTGATACTTATAAACAACCGCTGCATAAATGGGTACATACAGCATCAAAAGTGTATTTACTGCAACTATACTTCCACCAACATGTATTCCGAGAATAACTCCTCCTGCTACAGTTCCTGCATGCAGACATATCAGCCCAAAAAGAAGAATACCTGCCGCAATCACCTTCGCGTATTTTGCCAGATACGTATAGTCGATGCGATATACCACAAACATCAGCGCCAGACCAATCAATACATGAAATGCATATCGGCTGCTTCCAGACACCGAACTATCCCATAAATTACCGTCTGCAATCTGCCTTGTAATAAAAAAGTGAACCAGAATTCCAAGCAAACTGATTACTCCAATCACAATCAGCATTTTCCAAGCGATCTGTGGTCTGTGAATACGGTCAAATTCCACACCGATTTCTACCGGATCCCCCATATCCCTGACAGCAGCTTCTTCTGCTTCTTTCTCGCTCATGCCAGATTTCCGATTGTCTTCAATCTGATCCTGTATATGCCCCATCAGTTCCTCGCGGATATAAGGATGTACTTTTTTGCACCGAATCTGTTCTAATACTGCTTGCAAATACTTTTCCATCCGCTATCCCTCCAAAACACATGACCCTAATACATTTCCAACAGCCTTGGCATATTTTTTCCATTCCTGTGCCTTCTGGTCTAACAGACTACATCCCTGCTTTGTAATACTGTAATACTTTCTTGTTTTCCCGGAAACTTCTTTCTCGTATACCCGCAAAAGTCCCTTCTCTTCAAGGCCATGCAAAAGCGGATACAGCGTTCCAGCCTTCAGTTCAAACACATTTTCCGACCTCTGCCGGAGGGTATCAATCATTTCATACCCATACATATCTTTTTCTGACAAAAGCTTTAAAATAAGCATTGTCATGCTTCCTGATACAAGTGATTTCTCGATTGCCATCTTTCTTCTCCTTTTCCTATATAGTTTATCGATATATCGGTTATCTATATATTATATCGACTATCTATATATGTCAAGTATTTTTCTATACAGCAAAAAAAAATAGCTGAACCCGCATGCACAATGCGTTCTCAACTACTTTTACGAGAGCGATAGACGGGGCTCGAACCCGCGGTCTCGACCTTGGCAAGGTCGCGCGTTACCAACTACGCCACTATCGCATTTGTCGGTGTCTTTTGTCGGACACATCTAGTATAATATCAGACCAACATGCTCCTGTCAACAACTTTTTTCATTTTCTGTTATTTTTTTCTGTGGAAGAAAAAAATGATTTTTCTCTTCGTTTCCATGCATGATTTCTTCTTTCCCACATATGATTTAAATAACAGGAAATGGAGGCAAATCATGAGTGCAAAAACAAAAATCATCGTACTACATAGAAAACGGCTGTTATATGCAGGAGTCTGTATTATTCTCGGATTGATTCTGCTTATCTTACTGCTTGCATTCCGGAAATCAGCCAATACCAACGATGGGGAATCTGTTCCGACCATGTACGTTCCCGGAGTTTATACTTCTTCTGTTATGATGGACGGAAATTCTATCGATGTGCAGGTTGCTGTGGACGAAAATCATATCAACTCCATTTCGCTCGTCAATCTCGATGAGACAATGGAAACCATGTTCCCTCTCGTACGGCCGACACTTGATGAATTGAGTGAACAGATTTTAAGTAAACAGTCACTGAACGATATTACATATTCCCAGAACAATCAATACACCTCCATGCTGCTTCTTGCAGCTGTCCAGAATGCATTAGAAAAGGCATCGCCCAGCTAGGCGATGCCCTCCTCGTAATCGGAATTATTCAGACTGTGTCTCTGTAGAGTCCAGTCCTTTTACATAATCGTTGATTGCATTTGTATCTGCGTAAATCGTCTTTGTTGGGCGATTCTGCTCATAATACTGATATCCGGTATAACCAGCCCATCCAACAATTACTACAAGAATTGCACACGCGCAGATGCGACCTGCGATACGCTGCATCTTTTCTTTTTTCATTGTTTTCTTACGATTGGCTTTATCTTTCTTATATTGTTCTACTTTTGCCTGACTCATTTCTCTCTCCTACTTTTGTATTATATTCAATGCCGGTATCGGTTCTGACCCTACCATTGAATACAAAATCTAAACTTATTTTACACATATCATCTGAAAAAAGCAAGTCCCGAGTTTCTATCCAATACCGAGTCCTATTCCAGCCAGATGCACTGCAAACGCAACCAGCCACGCAATCATACACTGTATTGCAACAACAAACACAGCCCATTTGCCTCCCAGTTCACGCTTCACAGAAGCAATTGCTGCAACACATGGTGTATACAAAAGTGTAAATACCAGGAATACTGCTGCGGTAAATGGAGTCAGCACATTCACTGCCGAAAGGATCGTCAATGTACTTACTACGCTTTCCTTTGCCATAAATCCGGTAATTAACGCTGTCGAAATTCTCCAGTCTGCGAATCCGAGAGGTGCAAAGACTGGTGCGATCAGACTTCCGATTGCCGCCAAAATACTGTTCTGTGAATTATCTACCAGATTCAGGTGCAGATCAAAGCTCTGCAGGAACCAGATAATGATTGTGGCAAGGAAAATAATCGTAAAAGCTCTCGTCAGAAAGTCCTTTGCCTTGTCCCAGATCAGTCTTCCAACACTCTTCGCGCTCGGGAAACGATAATTCGGTAACTCCATAACAAACGGAACCGGTTCCCCGCGAAATGTTGTATGATCCAAAATACAGGCAAACAAAATTCCGGTAAGAATACCTGTAAAATATAATAAAATCATCACAATAGCACTGTGTCCAGGGAAAAAGGCAGCGGCAAGGAAACCATAAATCGGCATCTTTGCCGAACAGCTCATAAACGGTGTCAGCAATACCGTCATCTTTCGGTCTCTTTCCGACGGAAGTGTTCTCGTTGCCATAATTGCAGGAACAGAACATCCGAACCCGATAATCATCGGGACAAAACTTCTTCCGGACAAACCAATTTTACGTAGCAATTTATCCATCACAAATGCCACACGCGCCATATATCCACTGTCTTCCAGCAACGAAAGAAAGAAAAACAGCGTCACAATAATCGGTAAAAAGCTAAGCACGCTTCCCACACCGGCAAAAATACCATCGATCACCAGTGAATGCACCACTGTATTGACATGGCCAATCGTAAGTAAATGATCTACCCAATCGGTAAATGCTGCGATACCAATATCCAGCAAATCCGATAACCATTTTCCGATCAGACCAAAGGTAAGATAAAAAATCAATATCATAATGCCTGCAAAAAATGGCAATGCGGTATATTTTCCAGTTACGATCCGGTCGATTTTCTGGCTCCGGATATGTTCCTTACTCTCATGCGGTTTCACAACCGTTGCCGTACATACTTTGTGAATGAATGTAAAACGCATATTGGCGAGTGCCGCCTGACGATCCATGCCACTTTCTGCTTCCATCTGGCAGATAATATGCTCAATCATTTCTTTTTCATTCTGGTCCAGATGCAGTGCATCCTCCACCAGCTTATCACCCTCGACCAGCTTGCTGGCTGCAAAACGTGTAGGAATCTTGTATTTATGAGCATGATCCTCAATCAAATGCATGATTGAGTGAATGCATCGATGCATGGCACCACCATCTGCACCATCCGCATCACAGAAATCCATACGTCCCGGACGTTCTCTATAACGTGCAACATGCACGGCGTGCTCAACCAGTTCATCAATACCTTCATTTTTTGCCGCTGAAATTGGCACAACCGGAATACCCAATGTACTTTCCAGCAGGTTAATATCAATGGTGCCTCCATTATCCCGGACTTCATCCATCATATTAAGTGCCAAGACCATCGGAATATCCAGTTCAATCAGCTGTAACGTCAGATATAAGTTTCTCTCGATGTTCGTTGCATCCACAATATTGATAATGCCCCGCGGACGATTGTTCAGGAAAAACTCCCGGCTGACAATTTCCTCACTCGTATACGGAGACATCGAATAGATACCCGGTAAGTCTGTAACCAACGTGTTTTCCTGCTTGCGTATCGGACCGTCTTTGCGGTCTACAGTTACGCCTGGGAAATTTCCAACATGCTGATTGGAACCAGTCAGCTGGTTGAACAATGTTGTCTTGCCACAGTTCTGGTTTCCCGCAAGACCAAACGTCAGAAGTTCTCCTTTCTTGATTGTTTCTCCACGCTGCTTTACGTGATAGATTCCCATCTCACCAAGGCCCGGATGGAGCGATGCCTTCGTATTTCGACTCTCTTTCTGCTTTTGCTCCTTCTGCTTGTCTGCCTCTACTTTGGCAATTCTTATCTGCTTTGCCTCCGACAATCGAAGGGTAAGCTCATAATCCCATATGCGATACTCAATCGGGTCTCCCATCGGAGCTGCCTTTACATAGGTTACTACTGTTCCGGGAATCAGACCCATATCCAAAAAATGCTGACGCAGTGCACCTTCCCCACCGATATCGGTGAGTACGGCACACTGTCCCTCTTTTAATTCTGCTAAATTCATATTTTATCCTAGTGTATTCTCTCCCGGTAACAAATCAAAATTGTTGCCGCTATCTCTCTCTTTATAAATTACATCATCTGCTTATTACATGATATGAGGGTCACTAAGGTATACATCGAATTGCATGCAAGCATGCATCGATGATACCTTTTGACCCTTTAATCATTACATATTTCTGGAAATATCCAGGCATTTCATCATGGCTTCGATCACGCTGCTTCGCATGCCCCTCTCCTCGAGCACACGAACTGCCTGAATCGTTGTACCTGCAGGTGAACATACCATATCCTTGAGTTCTCCCGGATGCATACCTGTCTCTAATACCATCTTGGCACTTCCGAGCACTGCCTGTGCTGCAAATTTATATGCCTGCTGTCTTGGCATGCCTCCTGCCACTGCTGCATCTGCCATGGCCTCAATGAACATAAACACATAAGCCGGTGAACTGCCGCTGACAGCAGTCACTACATCCATCAGATGCTCCGGAATTACTTCTGTCTGAGAAAATCCTTCGCAGATATCACGAACCAGGGCGACATCTTCCTCTGTCACTTTACTTCCAATGCACATACCCATCATGCCTTCTTTTACCATGGCCGGGGTATTTGGCATCGTACGGATGACTTTTAGTTCTCGTCCGAACTGTTCTGTAAACCAGTCTAACGTCTTGCCCGGTGCAATAGAAACAATGATCTGCTCATCGGTCAGAAGATCCTTGATTTCATTTAATACCTCCGCATAAAACTGTGGTTTTACTGCCACAAATAAAATATCTGCAAAAGAAGCAACATCGCGATTATTTGTACTTATCTGCACGCCAAATGCCGCTTTCTTTTCATCCAGTGTAGCCTGTGTACGACAGGAAATCATCATTTCTTCAGGCTGGCATTTGCCGGAATCTAAAATCCCCTGCATCATTGCCGTACCCATATTTCCGCATCCGATAAAACCAATCTTTTTACTCATTTTATGCCTCCTGCTATCTGTATATTATGAACGATAGTCTCCATTGATTTTTACATAATCGTAAGTGAGATCACATCCCCATGCCTTAGCGCTGGCATCTCCCTGATGCAGATCAATGTTGATGTAAATCTCATCCTCGCCGAGCACTTCCTTTGCCTTTTCTTCTGAAAATTCCACGCCGGAACCGTCACGGCATACAGCAATCGTTCCCTTGGCAGAAGCCAAATCTACGGCCACTTTGTCAATATCAAATTCCGCCTCAGCATAGCCAATTGCACAGAGGATTCTTCCCCAGTTAGCATCTTCTCCAAACATCGCACATTTAAACAATGGAGAACGGATTACACTCTTTGCCACGATGATTGCGGTGTCCTGATCCGGCGCACCTGCACAGGTACACTCTAACATCTTGCTGGCACCCTCGCCGTCTTTTGCGAGCATCTTTGTAAGAGACATCAGCACCTGATATAATGCGTCGGAAAAAGCCTTGTAGTCCTCTCCCTCAGTTGTAATCTCTTCGTTTCCTGCAAGTCCGTTTGCCAGAATACATACCATATCGTTGGTAGAGGTATCACCATCGATGCTCAGACAGTTGTATGTAACCTTTACGATTTCAGATAATGCTTTCTGAATCAGATTTGTAGAAATAGCAGCATCGGTTGTCACAAAATTCAGTGTCGTTGCCATATTCGGATGAATCATTCCACTTCCTTTTGCCATACCACCGATCGTGCATTTCTTTCCTCCTGCAGTAAATGTCACTGCATATTCCTTTGGAAATGTATCGGTTGTCATGATTGCGTTGGCTGCGCGATCATGGTGCTCCGGAGCAAGTCCCTTTGCAAGCTGCTCAATGTGTGTCTCGATTGGTTCAATTGGAAGCACCTGACCAATGACACCTGTGGAAGCAACGATCATATTGTCTGCTGAAATGCCAAGCTGTTCTGCTGCAAGTGCACACATCTTTGCCGCTTTTTCTTCTCCATCTGCGTTACAGGTGTTGGCATTCTTACTGTTGGCGATGACTGCCTGTGCATGGTTGCCGCTGGCTGCCAGATTCTTCTTTGTCACAAGAATCGGCGCTCCTTTTACTTTGTTTGTTGTATAAACTGCCGCAGCATTGCACATTTTTTCTGAATAGATCAGTGCCAGATCATTCTTTTCTTTGTTTGGATTTAATCCACAGTTCAATCCGTTTGCAGAAAATCCTTTTGCAGCACATACGCCGCCCTCTACCTGTTTCATTACATTTTCCATTTTTTTATCCTCTTTAATTATTGTTTTTCAATCATTACACTCTTGTAAGCCGGACGGATAATCTTGTTCATGCCAACGATTTCTTCCAGTCGGTGCGCGCTCCATCCGGTAATTCTTGCGATTGCGAACAATGGTGTATATAACTCTACCGGAATGCCAAGCATCTCATATACAAATCCACTGTAGAAATCCACATTCGGGCTGACACCCTTGAAGATATGTCTCTTCTCAGCAATCAGTTCCGGTGCCAGTTCTTCGATTGTATTATAAAGAAGCATATCTTTCTGACGCTCCTTTGCCACTGCAAGATGCTCTACATAGGATTTGAAAATGCGCTCTCTTGGATCGGAAAGGGAATATACGGCATGACCCATACCATAAATAAGTCCCTTATGATCAAAGACTTCTCCATCGAGCATCCGTGCCAGATATGCACGTACTTCATCACGATCCGCCCAGTCTTTTACATTAGTACGGATGTCGTTCATCATCTCCATTACTTTAATGTTCGCACCACCATGCTTTGGTCCCTTCAGGGATGACATTGCAGCTGCGATTGCAGAGTAGGTATCCGTACCTGCCGAAGTAACGACACGCGTTGTAAACGTACTGTTGTTACCGCCTCCGTGCTCCATGTGAAGCATCAATGCGACATCGAGTACCTGTGCCTCCAGTTTCGTATATTTCTTATCCGCACGAAGCATACGCAGAAAGTTCTCCGCTGTCGACAGACTTGAATCCGGTCTGTGAATGTACATACTCTTGTCGTTCTCATAATGATTATATGCATGATATCCATAGACTGCAAGCATCGGGAAGTTTGCAATCAACTGAATACACTGACGGATATTGTTCTCAATCGTCTGTACACTGGTGTCCGGATCATACGCTGCAAGTGTCAGAATACTTCTTGTCATAGAGTTCATGATGTCCTTTGAAGGTGCTTTCATGATTACGTCTCTTGTAAAATTCGTAGGAAGTGTTCTGCTCTCTCCGAGAACCTGACAAAACTCCTTCAGTTCCTGCTTATCTGGCAGTTCACCGAATAAAAGAAGATACGTTGCCTCTTCAAATCCAAACTCGTCTTTTCCAATCGAATTGATCAGTGTCTTTACATTATATCCACGGTACCAGAGTTCTCCATCACACGGAACCGCATTTCCATTTTCGTCCTCTTTAAAAGAAACGATCTTAGAGATATTGGTTAATCCGGTAAGTACTCCCTTACCATTGATATCACGAAGCCCCCGGTTAACTCCATATTCTTGGAACAGGCTGTCAGATATTGTGTCATTCTCAACGCATAAAGCTTTCTTCTGTGCTGCATAGTTTGCTAATTGTTCTTCTCTTTTTGCCATGTTTCACTCTCCATTCTCTGTCGTACATATGCTCCGTCATCTTTGTCTTCGCACATGCGTTTCTCAATAGATTTCATTATAGCCTACTTGTAACACAAAAAAAAGCTTTTCATAAAATTTTTATATTCTATTATTTCTTGAAAATCACGTTTTTCAGCGTATTGGTACTTTGTTCCCAGAACCGTCGCATACTGTCTCTTAGCATCTGCTGATTACCTTTTTCGAGCGTAGTTCCAAGCCGGATCAGCTCTACAAATTTTGCTGGATTCATGTTTGCCAGATCATCGACCGTCCGGATATTCGCCTCGTCCAATATGCCGAACAATGTGTCCACAAAGTTTTCCCGCTGCGCTTCGTCCATTCCGTATATCCAGGATTTTAATGTCTTATCCAGAAGAATCGCTTTCTCATTTACTTTATTCAGATGCACCAGTGCCGGCCCCATCACTTCCCAGCTCATGACATCATGCTGTCCGGCCCCATTTCCTGTGCTTGACACGACCTCATATTCTTCCTCATGCTGAAACAGCATTCCGACAATAGAAGATTCCGGTATAATCGTGTGAATGCGCGGCAGAATATTCCGATAACTTTCCAGATCGATCATCGACTCGGTAAAGCCCGGCCCGTCGTTGCTGTATATAATGTCAATTCTTCTGGAAATTCCACAGTTTGCGTGAATTGCCGCATATACCGCCAGATTGCCCCCCTTGGAATGCCCCATAAGACGCAGGCGCGCATCCGTATGTTCTGCCGCATTTTCAAGGTATGCAACCGCTTTGAGCTGCCCCGGTGTCTCGGAAAGAAAACTCATATTAAAATCCTCTTTCCATCCGACAATGGTATCATCTGTCCCGCTGTATACAACATTGCACAGTCCGTCCCCAAGTTCCACGACCATCGCGCAGAACTGTGACTGTTCTTCCACCCGGATATCATTGATATAAGCGGACAGTTTTATTTTTCCGAATCGGTTGGTTTTTGCCATCTCACGCATCATAAAAGCAGCCACTTTCGTGCTGGAAACTCTGGCATTGATCTCCTCATCCGTATGCGTTGAAAAAAAAGCGGTGTTCGCTTCTTCTAACGTAATGCTCCCCTTCCCCGGCGAAGGAACAATTTCTGCAAACTCTACATAAACAAGTTCCGAAAGTATCAAATTGTCTACTTCATTGAACGGAGACTGTGCAAAGCTCAAATCACCTCTCCATTTCAGATAATCCATGATATTAGCCATATTTTCCCCTCCACGTACTCGTACTATCTATTATTTATTATACCCGAAAGTCCCCTTTTATGCCAATTCAAAAGCGAACAAATGACTGATAAATATTCATCTTTCCATATCCCCAGGAAGTGTTCGGATATGTCCGGTCATCACTTCTTTGGCATCCCCGGATAAGCAGATTGCCAATCTCCACCGAATTGAGAGAATAATTGTTTCTTACTTCCCCCCATTCCATCATTTGCGCACAGGCACCCGCAGCAATCGCTGCCGCCGCACTCGTTCCGGTCATTGTCACATAATTTCCACGCAGACCAACTGCCGGAATCCCCGCTGCCGGTGCCACAAAATCCGGTTTCACGATACCATTCGTCGAATAGCCCCGCCCGGAATTTACGTACAGACTGCCATCGGCTGTCTGATAGCCGCCAACCGTAACCGGGATTTCCGCAGTGGATGGAACCGTAAGCGTAATGTCCGGATTTGGGCGCAGGAAAATCACATCCGACAGGAGCATTCCCGTCATCGGCAGCCACACATGAAAATTTCCGGTGATTGTCGTGTCCGGATACACATAAATCGTCCAGATTCCCCGCGCAGCCCGGTCAAAACGCACAAAGATCAACTGATCGCCACTCGTGCGTCCAACGGTCCGGTAATCAATTTCCACTTTTGTATTTTCCAATACAAAATAATATTCCTGATGTCCTTCGATCCGTGTTGTACTATGGAGAAATGTATTTCCGGAAGGGGAACGGATGGAGATAGAAAACAATTCCGGCGCACTCGCCCACAATTCCAGATAAAAGCCCGGCATATTCTCCTCCACATCCACTTCTACCGCCGTGGCATTTTCATTGGAACTGCCACTATTCTGTCTGATTTGCGGTTCATTGCTTGTTCCCCAGAAATGATGTCTGGCATTTGCCTCGTTTCCAGATGCCACAACGATGCAACGTCTCCAAAGTGCTCCGATATCATTCATATATTCACACAATGGACTTTCTCCGGAATGGCCCCCATTGTTCGTACCCACTCCCAGACAGATGACCAGAGGCTGCTGCAATTTCTCTGCCATGGATTCCAGATACGCAATGCCTGCCATCACATCATTTTCCTGATAGACAGCAATTCCATCGGGAATATAATAAAAATCCCGCAAATACTGTTTTGCCGGTTTTAATTTCACGCACACAATATCCGCAAGTGGTGCTGCGCCGATAAAATTCGCATTTACATCCTCGCTGCCGCAGGCAATGCTTGCAAGCATGGTTCCATGCCCGTTTTCGTCCCGTTGCGGTACAAGTTCCATCGGATTTTCACTTTGCAGGGCCTGATTGATCCGTTCTTTCGTATACTCTACACCATAGACAAATCCTTCCGGCGGAACATCCACTACATTGACACTGTCAGCATTTTCCACCGGCTTTCCGGTTTGGTCCCAGATTGCCCGGATGCGGGTGCTTCCGTCCGGATTGCGAAAGCAATTGTTTTCATAGGCAATTCCTGTATCAATAAAGCCAACAAGAACGCCCTGTCCACGAAGAGACAGGGCTGGTTGATTCTGTACCTGAATAATTCCACTTTCTTCTAACGCTGTCGTGTCCAAAAGTCCCAGACATTTTGGAATCGCAGAGTAGGTATAGTTCTCTATACTAAGCGGCGGTACCCTTGTTCTGTTGTAATAATAAAATGCGTAAGAATCATTGATTTTCTGTATGCAATCCGGTTCCACCTCAATGATTCTCTCCAGTGCTTCTGTAACAATGATGACATCATATATATCATTTGATTTGATTATTTCATCACAGTTCATAAAAAGCCTTTTTATTTATCTTATGCAAGAATAGCGACTCCATACTTCAAAAGTTTCAATGTTCCATCGATCTGCTTTTCCGTGATCAGGTCATATCCATGTACATCGGAAACGCTCTGCTCCTGCTCACTGCAGTTGAGATAAAATGTATAAACTTTTCCATCTGCTTCACGTGTATGGCATTCCACACCAAGCGGCATTCTCTTTATGCTGACGCCTGCACGCTTTAAAATTCTTCCAAAGAGATTCTGCATGCATTCATTATCAAGTCTTGCAGCCACATAATATGCACTGCCTTTTCCGGTATCTTTCACGGTCACAGCCGGCATACCTGCATAATAGTCACTCTCATACGTTGCATAGGTACGCGCGTCATTTACGCGCAGTACTTCCGCATAATCACGTACCTGTCCGACCATATCATCCGGAAAATGAACAGCATTGGTATCACTTGGATACAAGGTATCAATCTCCTCGCTGATGACACCAAAGAGATCTTTTAAGCCGTCTCCCGGAAAACCGCCAAGGAAATTGAGCTGATTCTCATCCACATAACCGGTAAGATAGGTTGCCAGCAGATGTCCACCGTTTTCCACGAATGTTTTCATGCGCTCTGCCACGTTTGGTTTTAGCATATAAAGCATCGGCGCAACAATAAATTTATAATCGGAAAAATCAGCTGTACTTGGAATCACATCCACATCCACACCAAAACGCATCAGATTGCGATAGGTATCGATGCAGGTCTTTGGATAATTCTTTGTCTCCTGGGAAAGTCCCTTCATAATATCAATCGCCCAGCGGCTGTCCCAGTCATAGATCATGGCAACTTCTGCTTTTGTAACACTTCCCTGTACATCCGAAAGTTTCTTTAATGTCTCGCCAAGTTCTGCCACTTCTTTAAATACCCGCGTATCGTTCGTACCGAGATGATCCACGACCGCTCCGTGATACTGCTCAAAGGAACCTCTGCCTTTTCTCCACTGGAAATACTGAACCGTATCCGAACCTAACGCAACCGCCTGCAAAGAAGCAAGCTGATGCACTCCCGGCCGCTTCATTTTGTTATATGGATGCCAGTTAACCAGTCCAGGTGCGCTCTCCATCAGCATAAACGGACGGTCTTTTTTCATCGAACGCATTACGGCATGATCGAACGCATTTTCTCCCAATGTGTCGGAAAAACTCTCATAATCATTGTGAAAGGCCGGATACGAATCCCATGAAATCACATCCAGTTCTTCTGCCATCTTGTGATAATCCAGACCGTCATACAATTTCATAAAATTCGTTGTAATTGGAATCTTCGGCGTGCGTTCCCTTAAAATAGCAATCTCATATTTCATATAATCGGTCATGTTCCATGTCGTAAAACGCTTCCATTCCAGATTCAGTCCCATATTGCTGAATTCACCATTCTGATAAGGCGGCTCAATCTGCGAAAAATCATTGTAATTATGGCTCCAGAAAGTTGTCCACCATGCCTTGTTCAGTTCCTCAATGCTATTGTGGAATTTGTCCGCAAGGTACTTCTGAAAACGGGCCACGCAAAGCGGGCAGTAACATTCTCCACCAAATTCATTGGAAATATGCCACATCACAAGTCCCGGATGATCCCCAAACTCATCCACGAGTTTGTTGACGATCGTTGCAACTTTTTTCCGATAAACTGGTGAACTCATGCAATGATTATGCCGCACCCCATGATGATTGCGCACCCCATATGCATCCACACGCATCGCCTCCGGATATTTTTCATCCAGCCATGCCGGACGCGCACCGGAAGGTGTTGCCAGAATTGTATAAATGCCGTTTTCATATAACCGGTCCATGATTTTGTGAAGCCACTCAAAATGAAATTCTCCCTCTCGCGGTTCATATGTGGTCCATGAAAAAACGCCAAGTGTCGCACAGTTCATGCCCGCCTCTTTCATCATCTGTACATCTGCTTCCAGAATGTCCGGGCGGTCAAGCCACTGCTCCGGATTGTAATCGCCTCCATGCATCAGCCCACTGATCTGTGGAAATAAAATCTTTCTCTTCATGTTTGTCCCTCTTTTCCTTGAATATCGAACATCAGTCCATGCATAATTTGCTTTCAGCAAATGGGCTGATGATTGTAATGCATCAAAGATGCATTGCCCC